>JAABUQ010000531.1_pt1 | contig 88535 bp, 80 predicted proteins | sample 5560001 | NCBI WGS metagenome assembly JAABUQ01 (sample SAMN10711888, study PRJNA513371) | rock metagenome | isolation source: Antarctica rocks | place: Antarctica: Victoria Land, Finger Mt nord | collected 2015-12-18
AACCCCTGAAGCCGCTGGGCTAACTCGCGAGAGAGGCAAGCGTCGAGGGTGGGGTCGGTGATTGGGGTGAAGTCGTAACAAGGTAGCCGTACCGGAAGGTGCGGCTGGATCACCTCCTTTCTAGGGAGCTTTGACTGTTTCATCAGTCTACTCCTAGGTCGGTCCTCATCTACAGATGAGGCAACGATGAGTGAGCTTATTACCAAACATACAGGTGTCTGACCTTTTGTCAAACCTTACCACTCTTGAGTTGTTTGAGTTGTCCAGTTGTTTTCGCATCATTCATGGGCTATTAGCTCAGGTGGTTAGAGCGCAGTCCTGATAAGACTGAGGTCCCTGGTTCGAGTCCAGGATGGCCCACTTACCCCATAGCATGGGGACGTAGCTTAGTTGGTAGAGCGCCGCCTTTGCACGGCGGAGGTCAGGAGTTCGAATCTCCTCGTCTCCACCAGGGAGCACAAGTCATTTCTGGCTTGGTAATCCTGATTGAGTAAGAAAAACCGCTTGTACATGCAGGTGGTGTGGTGATTATAGCGAAGAGGAAATACCCGTTCCCATCCCGAACACGGAAGTCAAGCCCTTCAGCTCCGACGATACTTTAGGGGTAGCCCTACGGGAAAATAAGACATTGCCATTCCACCCGCCTGTATAGGCGGTTTTTTTGTATATTTTTCAGCAAGTTATAGTGCTATATTATACAAGATTAAAGTATAGTTTACTTCTTTACTTGCCAACTCAAACATAACCACATTATAACAATATCTCAACCATCTCTCTCTTTTTTGAAGCTTATACATTTCTTATAATAGAAGTACTCAATCAGGGAAGAGAACTAAACAAATTAGCTTTAAGAAACGGGGTTAGATGCGAGGGTATATGGTAAAGCGTTTGTTTCGCATAATATTTTTTTTGCTAATCTATCTCTTTGGCGCTCTAGGAGCGTATAGAGCAACTCGAAAAGCACGGTGGGGAGTTGTGACAGCGCCAAGGATTTTGCTTATACGCCCTGATCATCTTGGTGATGTGGTACTAGCTACACCAGTACTACGTGCATTGCGAGAGCGTATACCAGAGGCACACATTACGATGATGGTTGGACCATGGTCATATGATGTGGTGAAGAACCATCCAGACATTGATGACTTTATAATTTGCCCATTTCCCGGTCTTCAACGTTCCACGAAAAAGTCTGTTGCATCATACACGCTTTTGTTGCGTACCATTGGCAAACTTCAAAGCGGAGATTACGATCTTGCCATTAATTTACACTCTGGTTATCCTGACTACTGGTGGGGAGCCGTTTTGACGTTTCTGGCGTGTATTCCGCGTAGGCTGGGATATGCTCATCAACCAGATACATTGTTCCTTACACATACTCTCACATCTCCGACAACGCAGCATGTTACTGTCTCCAACTTGCGCCTTATCAGCATGGGACTACAGTTATTAGGGTATTCTCTACTCGACGAACCATACACATATGAACGTTACCCTTTATACTTTGTACCTACACAAGAGGAACAGCAATGGGTTACTACGCGTCTGGAGGAGGCAGGCATCGACACTACATCTACGGTGGTCGTGATTCATCCTGGCACAGGCGCATCTGTTAAATTATGGAGAACCGAGGCATGGACTGCCTGTGCGGATACGTGTGCATCGTTGCACCCTCATACTAGTACGCATGTTATTCTTACAGGGAGCAGACATGAACGACCTATGTTAGAGGAGATTGCCAAACGCATGATCTCGCGCCCTCTTCTGATAACAGATACCACAATAGGGCAGTTAGCAGCACTTTTACATAAGGCAGAACTTGTATTAGGCGTTGATAATGGCCCTTTACACCTTGCTACAGCACTGGACACACCGACGATCCGTATTTTTGGTCCAACATATCCCACCGTATTTGGCCCTTGGGGATCGTTAGAGCGGCATAGAATAGTTACTTCAATGCATCGTTGTAGTAGTTGCCTTAGTCTTCCTTGTGGAAGACTTTACTTCTCACCACAAGAACTCGCGGAACGTGTTTGTGTAAAAACGATAAAAGAGCAGGAAGTGCAAGGAATAATTGTATCCACGATAGAAGATAACAAATGTATAAATGTGAGCAAGTAACAGTAAGATTATAGATCTCGTGTTATTCATTTTAGTGTAGAGATAGTAGTGTTGTGAAAACTTAACCATATATAGTAGATTATCACAAAAACACAACCTGATACACTGAAAGAGACACTTAAAAGGTCTGTATACTGCAAAAAGAAACATACGTTTTGCTAGTTATAGACAGCAAATCCATTGAAGCTCTCGAGCACCACATCTATATTTTTAGAAGGAGCCTCTCTTGAAGAGTTATTATTCGAGCATTAAACAATATTATTGGATTGTGCTTGTCTGCGCATTGCTCGCATCCGCGGTTGGCTTCTTTATAACCAAGTCTGAACCAACCTCTTTTCGCGCATCATCCATACTTTTAGTAGAAGCAGGCGCATTAGGAACCGGAGCTACTTCTTTAAACACGTACGTAGATCCTGCGAAGAGTGTTACAGAGGCAACCAACTACGCAGCAGAGATTCAAACACACAAAGTGATGGATTTTGTTTATAGTACTACTCCTGAAATTAGTCACCGTGGTTACACTGCGAACTACCTGTTAGCAAATGTAACGGCAACACCATCAACTTTAGCAGCTACTATCACTGTTACTGCTTCGTCTCCTGTGGCTCAAGACTCTCTCTTCTTAGCAAATAGTGTGACAACAGGCTTCGAGACATACATTCAGCAGCAAAATCAGCAGCGGATAGGTACACTACGTACGAGTTTGCTGCAGCAAATAAGTAAATACCAAAAACTCAACAATGCTTTAGAGAAAACGATATTGACAATGGGCGCTGTTAACATTGCTGATCCGCGTTATGGAGTGTATACAGATGATCGTAACGAAAATTATCGTACCATCGATACACTACAAAGCCAGTTAGCACTCTTACCTGAAACGGTCAAAGGCGATGTCTCCGTAGTCCAAAAGGCAACAGACAGAGATGTGACCAGTTCTGGGAAGGCTGCCTCAACAATTGCAGCGGCGGGAGGTATAGGCATACTCCTTGGTGCTATTGTTATACTACTTATCATTGCTTTAGACAATCCATTGCGGAGTGATGAGCAGGTAAAAGAAAAGCTTGGGCTGGCCTATCTTGGTAGTATATCTGAAAGTAAGGAATTTGTTGACGCTCCAAAGATGTATACAGATACTACAACTCATGAGATTACAGACATATGCGTAAATCTCTCTCTTACTGGAGTTCTTCCAGCCGAGCAACGCACATCACAAGGAGCGACTTTACTCGTTACTAGTGCTCAGACAGCCGAGGGAAAAACAACGACAGCCGCGGGTCTTGCCAGAATTCTGGCTCGTTCAGGCAGTAGTGTGCTGGTTGTCGAGGGCAATCTTCATCAACCTGCCGCTCATATTGCCTTTAACACAGAAATGAATGTACTTGGGCTGAGTGATTTATTGCAGGGAGCAAGCGAAGAGCAAATTAATGCTGCTGTCCAGCAAACAAACACGCCGAACGTCTGGTTGTTGCCTCGAGGAAAACTGACTAATGCATCTGCACTTTTATTAAAACAGAAGTTTCCCCACATATTAAGACATTTACGCAAAAGGGTTGATTTCATCATTATTGATGGTCCTGCTGTGCTAAGTGGTGCCGATGCAACTGTGCTAGCATCTATGGCCGATGGCGTTGTACTAGTTGTAGACGCAAGGCATAGCAAACTACCGGTGTTGTTGCGAGCTAAAGAGGTGTTGTATTCTCTGTCGCATATTTCCACAGGCGTCGTTATCAACCATATACTCTCTAAACGTTCTGGCCGTTACTATGCATCCGCCTTTCCCAAAGATAATAGTGCTACGCTAAAAGAGCTAACACAGCAGGCAGCGAGCAATGGGACACATAGAGATGATGCAGATAGTAAAGCAAGGTTTGAATACCCTATTATGCCTTTGGCGCCTAGCTCACCCGGCATATCTGATAGACTTAACATACCTTCCTCTAACACAAAGAATAATATCTTTTCGTAACGTGTAATGCAGTACATTTTTTAATGATTAGTTTGAGGAATATATGCAGATTCAAGGTGGCTCTTCTAAAGGAGTACTTTCTTCACAGGAAAAAAACACTCTTAAAAGAGAGGAGCAACTACATCAACAACGCGTACTCTATCAGCGTGTCTTTCTTTTACGCTCGCTGCAAGCTTGGTGGTATCGTTTAGCACTTGCTATTCTTGCAGGGATTATAGCCGGGTTCCTTGGTCGTTTGGCCCTCATCTCTCCTCTGGCAGTTATTGGGGGAATTATCATGCTTCCACTCTGCGTTTTGTGTGTAAGACGTTTGGAAGTAGGATTACTCTTTACTGCCATTTTTGCAACGCCATTTTTACCAAAGGCATTTTCGCTGAAATCACTAGACATATATCCTGCGGTAGTAACGGTGTTGTTACTCTTCGTTGCGGTTTTGTTGCGAGCAGTATTTCGTGCTCCACGCTCTATCTGGCCTTCCTTCTGGGTCATTTGGCCTCAGTTTGGATTGATTGTACTTGCTGTTATTTCTGATATTATGATTCAAGTGACATGGATACCAGAAGTACCGCGTCAGATAAATAACAACCCGGTCATTTTGAATGATATGCTTGGAATAGTTATTTATCTTTTCCCACTCATGACTATTATTGTAACGACGGTAGCTCTTACAAAACGAAGTCAATGGATTGAGTACATTCAAATCACGCTTGTTATTTTGTCAATGATTGCTTCTTTCGTAATCATGATTGACTTTGTTCGCCTGGGAGCTAACCTCTACACATTTCGTTTCATTGAACAAAATGTTGGCTGGATGTCTTTGCGTTCCCTCGCGCAGCTTTACTGTCTAGGAGCTATTATTGCCTATGGGCGCTTTCTCTATGCTTCTCATCTGCACAAACGGCTCTTTTACATTGGAGCCGTCGTACTCTGTTTAGTAAGCGTTGGTATCACGTTACAAAATAGCTGGTGGTCAGAAGTAGGTGTTGCATTAGTTGTGATGACCATTGTGTATTCACCCCGTCTGTTTCTATCTATATGTGCCATAGCTTTGCCATTTGTGCCTCTCCTCAGCGGTCAAGTCACCAAGTTGCTATCGGTCAAATCGGATGACTACTACCGCTTCATTATATGGGGAGACTTTCTTCGGGTCTGGAGCAAAAGGCCATGGCTTGGAGTTGGTCCAGGTAACGCCTGGGGCTACGATCAAGTGTACACAATGCTACCGCCCCTCATACGAGATTTCAATAAAACAGGGTTAGGGGTTGCACACAATGGATATATTCAGACACTCACGGAGTTGGGACCAATCGGGTTGTTCTTCCTCATCGCATCTATTATTGTTATAGCTGTTGCAGCAACACGCCTCTATCGACGCTCAAATACTCAGGAGACTTGTACTGATCGTGTCTTGGGACTGATTGCTTTGGGGCTGATTTGTGGTTCAGTGGTAGGGGATTATACATCCGGCTCTCTCTTCTTGCCTGCGCGTCAAGTTGGTATGGTAAATGAAATACCCTCAGTATTGACCTCTTGGATTCTTTTCGGTTGCGTGCTCTATAAAGACCAATTGTGGCGCCTTACTCGTAAAAGATTGAGCATTGAAGAAAGCTTATAACATGAGTAATCAACGTGAGCAAGTATCACAATTTCTTTCCGATCAAGATGCTCATACTCAAGAACAACCAGTTTCTTTTAGCCAAGAGGATGATACTTTAAAATTACCAGTAGTTGCCAAAGCACAGCAAGGAAGAATAACACCATTAGCCTTACCAACATTGAAAGAAAACACATCAGTACAGCATTTTTCTCTACTTACTCCAAGCAAGACAGGAACATATCGAAAGAAAAGACCACGTTTGATCTTACTTACACCAGAGCAACGTGAGCATGTAAAGAGTTCTCCTTTGTTTAACCCAAACGAGGCCGATTCGTACACTCCTACACAACAGAAAAGAGAAAGGCCAGCCCTTACTCCTCGTATTTCTGACCTGGTACAAGCTGAAATATATCAACAATCACTTCATCCTGAGCTTGTTGAGTTTGACTTCAACGATGAGTCCGATGACGAAGAGTCCAATGCTGAAAAGTTTTATTCCATACCAACGCTGGTAGTTACAGCTCTAGCGAAGCAGCAAGGTCAGCAACAGGAGGAGATGGAGTCCGAGATTTCTGGAGCTGCTGGCGGTGCTGCGATCATAGGTGTTGGAAATATTGTTGGTAGTATACTCAAATATGGAAGTACTTTCCTACTGCAACGTGGTTTAGGTGCCAATCTTTATGGATTGCACTCAATCGTTTTTTCCCTTGTGTGGCTAATTGCACCGCTTTTCAACCTCGGCTTGGGCGATACGATGGTTCGCTATATACCTCTGTATCGAGGGAAAAAACAAGCAAATTCGGTTGCAGGGCTAGTGACTTTTGGCTCTCTCTTGTCGGTAGCCGCAGGGATACTTGCTCTGTTACTCATGTTTTTTGGTGCTCCTGTCTTCGCAACCATGAAACATGAACCAAGAATCGCTACGCTTTTACAATTGATGGCATTCATGTCGCCTTTCATATGTACACAGTTAACTTGGTTTGGAGGGCTACAAGGACTAAAAGCCTTCAAGTGGCGTGTTCTTGCTGAGCGCATTCTACCACCAGTTATACTCGTCTTACTTTTGCTTGCTTCGTTACTACTTTACAAAAAAATAACCCTTGTGGATGCGGGCTGGGTAACCATCATAAGTACTCTTTCTGGTACCGTATGCAGCATGTACTTTCTCTTTCGGACAGTTTCGCGCGTTATCAAGCCTAAAGGGAGAACGTATGAGACGCGGGAGTGGTTTATATTTGCCTCACTTAACCTGCTAACATCCCTTACAGAAGTCTTTCTAGAGTCTATAGACGTTCTTTTACTTGCGTTTCTCGCTGTTCCAAGCGTTCAAATTGGGCAGTATTATGCGTCTGTCAAAATTAGTGATTTTATTCTCATGCCCCTCTATTCCTTAAATACTATGTTTGCGCCAACCATTGCTGAGTTACATGGGAAAAGAGAGAGACAGAAGTTAGAGGCAATGTTTCAGATAGTAACGAAATGGACAATCACCTTTAGTTTACCAATCTTTTTTGTTGCCACTCTCTTTTCAACGACATTGCTCAGCTTATCAGGGAACAGTTTTGTGGCGGCGTGGCCTGTTTTGCTTATCTCGTCTCTGGGAAGTATAGCGAACGCTTCGACAGGATGTGTTGGCTATATGCTGCTTATGACAGGACATCAAAAGCTTTCATTTATTAATGCAGTAACGGGAGTCGTTCTGAACATCACATTGGGAGTTATCTTAGCACCACGTTACGGTGCACTAGGTATCGCTATTGGTGCTGGACTTGCAGTAATACTAGGAAATGGCATCAGGTTGATACAAGTTTACTTTTTACTTAAAATTCAACCATATCGTTGGCATACCCTCAAACCCATCGCGGCGGGACTGCTCAGTGCAGCAGCAACAGAAGCTTTGCTCTACCCTTTTATTCATGCGAATGTCTTCATTCAACTCGCGTTGATACCGATCTTCTTACTTCTATATATTGGATGCCTTGCTCTCTTGAAACTTAGTCCAGAAGACAAGGTTGTTGTAGATACTTTGCTAAATAAATTTTCACGTGGCAAGAAATAAAAAAATGTGGTTGAGGTGGAATTTGAATATTTTAATGGTTTCTTCTAGCTTCCCAAGTCCAACTTCTGGATCAAGTACACGTGCTTATCATATATTAAAAAGTCTGGCACACGAGCATAAGGTATCCTTGCTCTTATCCTTGCTCGTTAATGATATAGCAAAAGAGAGTTCTCATGATGTTTCTGCGTTGAAAGAGTTTGTACAATCAATACAGATTATCTCTCAACCAGCAATCAAGCATGGACGCAGAAAACAGCTTACCAGTCTGCTACAAGGCAAATCATATACGCTTAATAGATACATCTTACCAGAGGTACAAGAAGCGTTAGACAATCTGCTCGCTGATCATCAGTATGATATTGTGCTCTTTGAAGGTATTCTGGTAGCAGACTACCGTATTCCAAAAGATGTACAAATCATTATCGACTTGTATGATATACAGCATGAACTCGTTCAGCGTTCACGACAGCGCAAAAAAAATTGGCTCAGCAGATGGTACGGTTCACTAGAACACTGGCTGATTAAACCTGCGGAGCTAAAATTGTGTAAGACTGCAACTCATATACTAGTTTGTAGTGAGAGAGAACGTTTTTATCTACAGGGTTTACTCCCAGAGAGTACAATCACAGTAGTACCTAATGGTGTTGATATTGAGAACTTTCACGCACAGCAGAAGCAGGAAGTCCATAATCGAATTATATTCACGGGAGCAATGAACTATTTCCCAAATGTTGATGCGGTTCTCTTTTTTGCCTACAAATGTTGGCCTCTCATTCTGAGCAAGGTCCCTGATGCAACCTGGCAAATCGTCGGGCGCGATCCAACAGCAGAAGTACTGAAACTTGCTAAGCTACCTCACGTTACTGTTACAGGCTCGGTACCTGCTATGCAACCATATCTCGCGGCCTCGACAGTTGCTATAGCTCCAATTTTAGCAGGTAGTGGTACGCGTCTGAAGATTCTCGAAGCGTTAGCCATGAAGAAAGCAGTTGTGTCTACAACGATAGGATGTGAAGGGTTATCTATAGAGTCTGGTAAGCATCTTATTGTAGCGGACGAAGCAGAGGCGTTTGCACGAGCGGTGATCGCATTCCTGTATAATCCAGAACTGCGGGCAGCGTATGGAGATGCGGGCAGATCACTGGTGGAAAGTATATATAGCTGGGAGTATTGCGGCCAACAATTACTACAAGCACTGAAGGACATGAGTAGTGATAAAACTTTTATACAGACAGATTTCCTCTCTACAAGCACTGAAGGAGCAACCAAAGGCATAAGCATACCCGTCTAATACATAAAGAAAGGCTCCTACAGATAAGCTGGTTTCATCTGTAGGAGCTTTTTAGTGAGACTAGGACCACAAGGGGTATTGTTTTACAATCATTTGTAGCGTATAAAAGCTAGGTAGCGGAACATCATTAGATTGTGTAAGACTCATACCATCAACTTGCCCAATCGTATACCAGAATATATGTTGTATGACATGAGAGTTCATAGCAGCTTTTGTCACATACGACAGATACTGCGCCTGTTGATCTACTGTCACCACGCATTGCGCACTTTGATAGAGTGCACTAGTGGTCCATCCTGTCTCTGTGACCCAAATTGGTTTACTTCCATTGTTATTCCTCACCATCACATCATGCATAATTTTCCACTCAAGGTCGAATGATGGGTAATCGCCTTTGGGATATGAGCCTGGTGATGTAACAGAAGGGTCTGAACTTCCCTCAGTGGGACCACAGCGGTAATAGTGGAAGTTTGCAAAATCAAAGTAGGCTCCATAACCCTGATTATATATTCCTGCCATATAGGTGCGGATGTGCTCTGTGTTTTTCCATAGTAGACCAAACATACCAACGAGAGCATGAGGCGATTGAACTTTAATCGCCTGATAGGCAGCCTTGAGAGTAGGACCGTAGAAATTTGGTTGGCGACAAGGAATAGATTTATCCCATGATCCTACCCACATGTTATCAAATTCCTCGTTACCAATCTCATAGCTGTCAATGTACCCATGACCGCTTTGACCATTGTAGCGTTGCGCTACCACGCTGGCAAACTGTGCAAAAGTTGTTGCACTTGCAAGAAAGGGTACTCCCTGACATGTCTGTGAGAGTGCCCACTGAGGAGCATCTTGCAGTGGAAATGTGATATGAATGTTGTTAGCATTAGCTAATGCAACTGCAGCATCAAGCTCACTCCAATCGTATCGGTCGGATTGGGCTTCAATTTTATACCAATTTAATTGATAGCGTATCCACGTAACACCAACCTGCTTGAGGTTAGTAACGGTCTGAGGTTGAAAACTGAGAACAGTGAAACCATAAGGACCGGAGCTAGAAGGCTGAACTTTCTTTTGTTTCTCCTGCCTCACAGGTAGTGTGCCTTTCATACTACTAGCAGGAGGCATCTTCTTAACGGGAAAGAAAACACTTTGCAGTGGTGGTGTAGGCAGCAGTACTCCTATGAGTACTGCGAGAGCAACACCGATAAAAACGGATACAAGTAGACGTTCTCCATGTTTACGAATCGCGCCAGTATTCCTATTTGTGTTCATCTAACACCTTAACTTACAAGCTAGACAGTTTTCATGCTACTGATGTAGCTTCACACCACTTTCAGTATACATGACCCTTTTGCACGGCTCGTTGCAGGTGTTGCTCTACAAGTCGCACATTTTCTTCAATCGAAAAACGTTCACGCACGGTGATGCGTGCCGCGCTTGAAAGATTACTCCGCTCGTCAGGATTTTCTACTAATCGTATGATCGCAGTGCTCAACTCCTGCTCGTCTCCTGGCTCCACCAGAAGACCGTTTCCTTCATGCACAATCATTTCCGCAGGACCACCTACGTTAGCCGCAATTATAGGCAAGCCTCGCGCCATCGCTTCAGCAACTACCAACCCGAAGGGCTCTTGCCAGAGTGATGGAACAAGCATAATATCTGATGCATCATAGTGCTTGATCAACTCGTCCTGAGTAACTCTGCCATGAAAGGTTACCAGGTGTGTAAGATTTTTGTCACGTAAGAAATCGTGAAGTTCTCGCTCATAAATTTCATCTCCCTTCCCAAAGATATTAAGGTACAGGTCTTGTCGGCCTTGCTCGTTGACAAGTATATCAAGTGCTTTGAGGATCGTGAGAACGCCTTTTTCAAGAGAAAGGCGACCTACATAAAGTAGTTGTATATCTTTTTTTGTCGCGCTCTTGTTATCTATGTTATTGTCCTGCTCATGTGACAAACCCAAGAAGCGGTCATCTATGCCATTGTAGATCACCTCAATGCGATCAGCGCTAATACCACTTTGCATATACTTTTGTTTCACTGTAGAGCTACAAGCGATGAGTGAAGTTGCAGAAACTCGAGGAACACTACCGATCAGCAACTTTTTGAGCCATTGAGCACGCAAACGTGATTGTGCCGTCTCAGGTGATTGTGCATAGAGTAGCCAATAGCTCTCCAGGTGAAAAACAACAGGAATGCTCAAACCTGGCAGAGCTTCTAAAAACGAATTGACGCCAATACCAGGTATTTCCCAAATATAGAGAACATCGGGGCGTATTTCTGCAATGATGCGATTCAGTTGCCGCACGTTATTTGGATTATGATAACTTCGGTAGTAGTTGTAGGGCTGGTCAAGCTGTTGCCATAAGGGGCGCTGCCGATCAAAATGTGCAGCAGGTGTAGCATCCAGAATACGCCACACATTTTCTTCCCCTTGACCTTTTGAAAGACCATACGAACTTGTAAGCACCACTACTTCGTGTCCGAGATGCTCCAATCCTACAGCAAAATCTGCTGCTACAATTTCTGCTCCTCCATCAACATAAGGGGGGTAGAGGTTGCTTAGTAATAATATACGCACTGCAAAACCTTTCCTTGAATGATATAAATACACAAGAAGTTCATTAAAAGTATCATGCTTTTTTATTCAATCAAAGAGGAATTATATATGATCTTAGAAGTTGACGCAATAAGATTGCTGTAAAGAAGTGGTTAAGAAACTACTACAATTTCGGAAACATTGATGGTCAATCTTTACCATAACGCTACTTCTACACTACTTTCCTCAAAGTCTCTTTTGCTATACTGTTCAACAGGAAAGCACTAAAAAAGTACAAATTTTACTACTTAGATCGTAGTTTCAATCAATATAAATATACTTACACACACTTTTGTAGGAGTTCTGTTATGCGTGTACTCGTATTAACACAAGTTGTTGTCTATCCTGCCGATGCAGGCCCAAAAGTCAAAACACTCCAAGTGCTGCAGTATCTCGCCGCTAGACATACAGTGACATACTGTACCTTTACACGCAGTGATACGGATATTCACAATGCTGAGAAGCTAGGCAAGCACTGCCACCGTGTAGCAACGGTTGACATTAAAAGGTCGCGGTTAATAGATGCACGTTTTCTAATCGAGAGTTTGGCAACGGACGACTCCTTTATTTTACGGCGCGACGAAAGCAAGGCGATGCATGCAATGATACGTAAGCTTGTACAAGAGGAACAAATTGATGTGTTGCATGTTGATCAACTGAATATGATGCGTTTTGTGCCTCCTGATTGGAACGGGAAAGTGGTTCTTGATGAGCATAACGCAGTGTGGCAAGTCGTCGAACGTCTCAAGAAGGGAACAAACAACCTTATCCTACGCATGTTTTTGAGCCGAGAAGTGCAAAAGATACGTACATTAGAAGGCGCAGCCTGCCGTCGTGCAGACGTTGTGCTAGCCGTAAGCAAGCATGATAAGCAAGCACTTTGTGATGTTGCAGGTCCCTCAGCTCGTGTCGAAATCGTACCGATCACCGTTGACGCGGATTCTTTCGAGTCCATCTGGTCAAAGCGTACCCCGCAGACACATCGCTTATTTACAATCGGTACAATGTTTTGGCCGCCAAATAGTGAAGGAGTTGCGTGGTGGTTACGCAAGGGCTTCAAGCACCTGCAGTCTCTCTGCCCAGATGTTGTATATGATATCGTAGGAGCGCGTCCTCCAAGAAAACTTCATCGAATTGCCCGGCCCTGGAAACATGTATATCTACATGGATACATTGCAGATACAGTTCCCTTCTGGACACAGGTAAGCGCGTTAGCAGTTCCAATTCTCTCTGGCGGCGGTGTCCGGGTAAAAATCTTAGAAGCAATGGCTATGGGTGTTCCTATAATTTCAACAACCGTTGGCTGTGAGGGACTAGACGTAGCTTCTGGTAAACATCTTCTTATAGCTGACACACCTGAAACATTTGCCCAGGCTTGTGCGACAGTCCTACAAGATTCAGTCCTGGCACAATCCCTTGCTCAAAATGCTCGTCAACTTATTTTAGAGCATTATGACGCAAAAGTCGCATTACAAGTTTTAGATCATGTATATCAACAATTGTAGTACGCTCCATGAATTCTAAATAAAGAGGAAGGTTTCATTGTGTACGACGCAAATAAACCATTGAAAATTGCATTTTTGACTTCACTTGCTCCAGATGATCGTCGATCATGGTCCGGTACAATCTATCATATTGCACAAGCATTACAAAAGCATTGTGGAGAGGTATCTTATATCGGACCAATCGACCTCAAAGAGATGTTGGTCGGAAAGGCTATTCATAAGACCACTCAAATGCTCTTAAAAAAGAACTATATGTATCATTGTAGTTTCTTATTTAGCAAGAAGTATGGCAGAGTTGCGAGTAAGCTTATTACAGGACAATCCTTTGATGTGATTGTTGCACCGAGTGGCACACGAGAAATAGCTTTTCTTAACACCGATATTCCCATTCTCCTGATCGAAGACGCGACGTTTGCATTGCTACATAACTACCATCAGAATTTTTCAAACCTCCTTTCAAGGTCGATTTACGAAACGAATGCAGTTCAGGATTTAGGCATCCAAAAAGCGCGTCTTGCTCTCTATTCCTCAGAGTGGGCGGCACGTTCTGCTATCGAGGATTACCATGCGGATACGCGAAAAGTTCACGTTGTTCCCTTTGGAGCAAATTTTGAGACTCCCCCACCGACTGAAGTTCTTCATCAGCGAAAGAGATCAGATATCTGTAGGCTGCTTTTTGTAGGAGTCAACTGGGAAAGAAAAGGTGGTGATATTGCTTTTGAAACGTTGGTGAAACTAGAAGAAATGGGTATCCCTGCAGAACTTACTGTGTGCGGATGCGTTCCACCAAAGACGTTTACACATGAGAAGATGAAGGTCATCCCTTTCTTGAATAAGAACGATGCAAACCAGCGCAAAGAGTTGGAACAGCTTTATATAACATCAGACTTTTTGCTTTTTCCAACAAGAAATGAATGTTATGGAATTGTTGTGTGTGAAGCAAGCGCATTTGGTTTGCCAGTCGTTGCAACAAATACAGGAGGAGTAGCAGGCGCGATAAGCGAGGGCAAAAACGGTTTTCTAATGCCCTATGATGCAGGAGGAGCCGAGTATGCCCAGTTGATAGCTCAAGTATATCAAGATGAGCCGTGCTATGCAGCATTAGTCCAATCAAGCCGAGTAGTGTTCGATGAAAAGCTAAACTGGGATGCCTGGGGAAGCGCTGTAAAGCAATTGCTTGCTGAAATGCTTCGTGAAGGTGGTCAAGATTAAGTATAGCAAAAATTACTAATACTTCTTACTTTTAAGTACACCTTTTATATAACTACATCTATGGCTATCAATATAAAGTTAAGATAATATAACACTTATACTATATAATCAACCCACTTATAACAAAAAAGAAACCGTGTATACGTACGCATAAGAGTAAAATGCCAATGTGAAAAAGACTTTTACACTGTAAAAGGATTTATAGCAAAGGAAGGTTTTACTCAGATGCGCATCCTTTTCATAGCGCCCAATCCGCCCTCGCGAATACGTATCCGTAGCTATGGCTTTTTGAGCCAGCTTCGACACGAGCATCAAGTAACCCTACTTGTGCAAATTTCGTCTGCGCAAGAACTAACGGACGCAGAGGCATTACAACAACAAGGATATGAGGTCATAACCGTTCGTGAGTCACAGCGCCAATCTGTATTACGAAGTGGAATGGCGCTATTTGGTTCACATCCTTTACAAGTTGCCTATGCGAAATCGGAACGTTTTTTGCAAGTAGCGCGCCATTTGTGTGCACAACGAAGCTTCGATGTCATACATGTGGAGCACTTACGGGGTATTGCTTCCGTAGGAGAGCTTGCACAAAACTACCCCCTGGTTTGGGACGCAGTTGACTGTATCAGCTTGCTCTTTCAACAAACAGCTAAAGCTGGACACAGTCTACCAGTACGAACGATGGCATCACTCGAATACAGACGTACACAACACTATGAAGCGGCAATGGTAAAGCAACTTCCCCATGTTGTAACAATATCGGAGCGTGATCGCCAGGCATTGCTTGACCTCTACAATATTCGACCATATATGACAAAGCAGAACGATAAGCATAGTTGTATTGATATATATGTCGTACCATCAGGAGTTGATTTAGCATATTTTCACCCAGTGAAACAGAAACGCTCTCCTTACAACATTGTGTTTTCTGGCAAAATGAGCTACCACGCGAATGTTGCAACTGCGCTGTATCTTTACAACGAAATTATGCCTTTGGTCTGGAAACAACAACCCCAGGCCACGCTCACTCTTGTTGGAAGCAAGCCACCAAAGTCTCTTCAACGCCTAGCAAGTGATGCCAGAGTGAACGTAACGGGCTATGTAGATGATATACGACCATATATACAAATGGCTCAAGTAATGATGAGTCCAATGGTATACAGTGTTGGACTACAAAACAAGGTCCTGGAAGCAATGGCTCTTGGAACACCGACGGTGGTAGCGGCTCAGTCAGCAAAGGCACTCAAAGCTCTTCATGGAAGTGATCTCCTGGTCGCAAATTCAGCACGAGAATTCGCAGAGGCAACACTGCTCTTATTGAGTGAGCCAGCACTGCATAAAAAGATTAGCAGCAACGGACGGTCTTATGTAGAGCAGCATCATGACTGGCGTGTGGCAACAGAGCAGCTTGTTGCTGTTTACCAGCAAGCCATTGCCAGTCAACCTAATACCGTCTCTACCATTCCTTCACAAGAAAACTTTGCGTACTCGAACTCATCAACAAGAACATACACGTCTCTTAGCTAAAAAACTAGCTTAGCATTACGCTTTTTTGGAAAGTAAGCAATGAAACAAACAACTAGCAACGTTTTAACAAAAATACCACCTTCTCAGCCTTCTCAAATAGAAAGCTATCTTGAAACAGAAGATACTCACAAACCTTCTGCTCTCTATAACATCTCCAAACGACTCAGCGATATCGTACTTGCGTCTATAGGAAGCCTGCTGTGCCTACCTATATTTTTAGTCATTGCGATTTGTATTAAGCTTGATGATGGAGGCAGTATTCTTCATTTCAGAGAAATTGTTGGCTTCGGTGGTCGGCGTTTCTTTGCGCTAAAATTTCGGACAATGCTTCCAAATGCTGATGAGTATTTGGCAAGGCATCCCGACCTTATGCGCGTATATCAACAGAATATGAAATTGCAAAGCGATCCTCGCGTTACACGGGTAGGAAAATTTCTGCGTAAGACAAGTTTAGATGAACTGCCTCAGTTGTTTAATGTTTTAATGGGACAGATGTCTCTTGTCGGTCCGCGCATTATTCATCCTAGCGAACTACCTCGTTTTGGTGAGTACGCGCAAAAGCGGCTCTCCGTGAAACCGGGAATTACTGGTTTGTGGCAGATCAGTGGTCGCCAGCATACATCTTACGACGAGCGTGTCATGCTTGACATGCAATATATCAACAATCGGTCATGGTTTTCAGATCTTGCCATACTGGTTAAGACAATAAAAGTTTTTGTCGTTCATACAGGCGCTTGATAGAAAGCAAAGCAGGAAATACATAGAGAAAATACATATATCATCTCGTATAGGGATTTTACTAGAAAGAAGGGAACGACAATGCTCATTGCCAGGTCTCCGATGCGTGTCAGCCTGGGTGGTGGAGGAACAGACCTTGAGTCATACTATACTAGATATGGCGGATTAGTCATAAGCACCGCGATAAATAAGTATTTTTACACGACCATCACTACAGACGAGTCGAACGATCTACAAATTATCTCGGCGGATTATCGTTCTCTCTTCCGTCACTCTCCTTATAATGACCTGTTTTGGGATGGAGACTTAGCACTCCCCAAAGCGGTTTTGCATCACTTCGGTATTCGACGGGGTATCAACCTGTTTATCGCGAGCGAAGTACCGCCAGGTACAGGACTTGGCTCATCAAGTGCTGCTGCTGTCACGATGGTTCGTGCTGTTTCAACGCTGATAGATCAGCCTATGACCAAGCAACAAATAGCAGAAGTGGCTTCGTACATCGAGATTACGAAGATGGGCATGCCTATTGGTAAACAAGATCAATATGCTGCTGCCTTCGGCGGATTAAATAAAATTACTTTCTCCAACGATGGAGTCAAAGTGGAACCATTAAAGGTTGCTACTGACGTTCGGCAGGCCTTAGAGCGGCGCTTACTCCTATTTTTCACTGGGAGTTCGCGTGAGTCAACATCCATTTTAAAGCACCAGCGCAAGTCTACAGAAGACCGAGACGATACAGTGTTGCATGCATTACACAACATAAAACAGATTGCCTTAGACATACAAGGTTGTTTGGAGCATGGAGACTTGGATGAATTTGCTCACCTTTTACATCAATCATGGTTAGAAAAACGCCGCCTCGCTTTCGGCCTTTCAACAGGGTTCATCGACGAATGTTATGAGCTTGCCTTACAGCATGGGGCCTCCGCTGGAAAGATTACTGGTGCAGGTGGAGGAGGCTTCATGCTAATTTACTGCCACGAAGAGGCACAAGATGGAGTAACACAAGTTTTGGAGGAACGGGGATTGAAGCGTATGAACTTTCGATTTGATGAACAAGGTGCAACAGTGATTCTAAATGTTGCAACTTCCAACCCACACCTGGTCGTTTCGAACAATGAATTTTAGAGAAGTTGAATTTAAAAGTAACGTTAGAAGAGGATTATACATGTTAAAGGCAATTGGTCAATACTTTGAAGAGATTGAACACATGATGCAAAATATCTCACTCTCTCATCTCGCAGATATACTACAAATAATAGAGCGTGCTTATCAAGGTGGACACCACATTTTTATCATGGGTAACGGTGGAAGTGCAGCGACAGCATCACACTTCGCTCTTGATCTAGCTAAGAATACAATTGCGCCAGGAGCACCACGCTTAAAGGCAATTTCGTTGACGGATCATGTTCCTCTCCTTACGGCATGGAGCAACGATACTGCTTACGAGCAAGTGTTCGCAGAGCAGTTGGCAAACATGATTGAGCCTGGCGATGTATCTATCGGTATAAGCGCAAGTGGCAATTCTCCTAACGTGATCAATGCACTTCTTTTGACAGCGAGGGCTGGCGGTTCTACCATTGGTTTGCTAGGTGCGAATGGTGGTAAGATCAAAACAATTGTAGATGCATATATACTTGCACCAGGTCAGAATATTGAGCAGGAAGAAGATGCTCATATGATCCTGGCTCATGTCATCACACGGCATATCCGTGAAGTGGTGCGTTCACATACCCAGACATTAGAATTGGTGGGAACAAAAGTTGGTATCTAATCGAGATACACAGGCAACGGGAGGAGCAGCAATTTAATGCTACTCCTCCCGTTGCCTGTGTATCTCGATTAGCAACTATTCCTTGTAATGCAAATGTGCGTATGCCAATCGTAAACCTTCTAGTGGAAGAAATTGGTTTACATACTGTATTTCAGGAATAATGGGGGCCATTAATTGCGCTAAGCCGCCATGTGCAATCACTTTTACCTCTTTATCTTCTGTAACACCGGGTATCTCGCGGCGCAGACGAGCGATTAAACCTTGTACTAGCCCTACATGCCCATAGATGATTCCTGACTGCATATTCTCAATCGTGTTTTTGCCGAGCGGTGAGGGTGGGGGTGTCAGGTCTACTCTATACAATCGGGATGCTGCACTGCTTAATGCCTCAGCCGAAATTACTAGACCAGGAGCAATTGCGCCACCGAGAAAATCACCCTCTAGCGACACAACATCGAATGTGGTTGCGGTACTAAAAGCAATAATGATAGCAGGTCCACCATAGAGGGAATGTGCCGCAAGCGAGGTCACAATACGGTCTGAACCGATCTCCCAAGGATTATCTACAAGTAACTTTACACCCAGGTCTAACTCATGATGAATAAAGAATGCCTCTTTATTGCAGTAGCGTATCGCGAGGTCACGGAATACCGGCGTCAGTGGTGGTACTACGCTAGAAATGATAATATCGTCGATGTCACTGAATTTGTGCTCCACATGCTGCATCAAGCCGAAAAGCACCATCGCATATTCGTCGGAAGTGCGCTCTCTTGCAGTCGAGACAACCCAATGATGCTGCATCATGGCATCGTGATAGAGACCAAACTTAATATTGGTGTTGCTGATGTCAATTGCTAACAGCATAATATTCCCTCCATTGGGTAAAATTCCTCTATGCATAGAACAGGTACGGATCAAACCATAGAAGCGGCATATTGTTTCAGAACAGCCGCGATCATGAATGGATCACCATATGAACCGTCGCTGACAACAACAACCTCATCGTCTGTACGTGTATCGACAAAGGCGAGCGAGGTAGGAGTACGTCTGCGTCTACGTTGAGTAGCAGCGCCTTCACGAGTAGCGGCTTGCCCTAGAAAGAAACCACCCAAGCGCTCGCCCATACTGGGCATCTGCGCAACAACTGAACCTTTCGGTACGGTGCGATCAGGTGGAGGTGTACCACGTGCTGTTACATAGCGTACATTCATCAACGGTACGGTGATAATCTTGTTCCCTTCTTGCTTTACAAAGTCTTCTGGCGTAATCACAATCATATGCTTCTTGGCCTGCATCAGACGCAGTACGTCCTGTATCAGCATCCATATACTGCCAAGACCAATGAATAAGAATATAGCAAGCAAGAATAAAGTAAAGATTGCAATAGGCACACCATGTTGAAAATTTGAGGGAATCACAGCAAAGGCTGTAATAGCAAAGAGGCCAAATCCAAGTAGAATACCAAAGAACCAACCAACGATGCCGAACACAACCTTCATGCGTGAAAGAGGTAGTACAACCCAGCCGTGTGGAAGTGTTGTACTTGTTCTCGCCGTCTCAAGTATCTCTTCTGCATTCATTGCGCGTAAAGCCTTTCAAGAAAGAGAGAAAAACAATTCTGGATATATGCAAATTATTATAGCAGACGACGCGAGGCTTTTGGGAATTATATTTATACACACCGACAGCGCAAGATACGGTATACTATAGCAGAAACTACTATTATATTATTTCTTGCGAGGGTTTTTATGGATGAGTATATGCGGAATATGGCAGAGGAGGCGGCACGTCTTGTATTGCGGCGTTTTCGTACAGCATTCCCGACATGGAATGATGATCGAACGCCAATAGATGAACTGGTGGCGTGGGTAGGTCTACAGGTTGAGACATTTCATCCTGAGAGCCGTCCAGAAGGCACCTATGGCTATGTAGACCCTGACGAGAACGAGCACCTGATCTGGCTATGTCGTGGCCTACCCGAATCTATGCGCCGTTTTACTCTCGCACACGAACTAGGACATGCTCTGCTTCATTGTACTACCACATCATATATGAACGTGTTACTAGGGGATATACCATCTAGCGTTGCAACGCAGGACTATGCGTTTACGCTCTCACAAGAGAATCCCTGCCGCGAAACTGACGTACAAGAAGGCTCCACTGCCCTGATAGATCAAGAGCAATTTCAGGAGCGGCTGGGTATTGGACAGAACTACGACCCACGTAGTCAGCGCGAATTAGCGGCAAATATGTTTGCTGCAGAACTCCTCATGCCTATTGAGCGAGTACGCATCCTCTATCTCGTTGAAGGCATACCACCTGCACACCTTGCTCCGACCTTTTCCGTCTCAACTATCGCACTCCTCAATCGCCTTGCAGAACTTCTCAAGCATCCTAAAGAGACAAGGGTACAAGAAGACACGCCGAAAGTTGCATCCCCCAGGAGTAGGAAAGCATACGATACTTTTCAACAAGCAGCAATTGAAGCAGCAACGCCTGCGTTGATTGTGGCGGGGCCTGGAAGTGGCAAGACAAGCACACTCATTGGACGTATTGAATACACAGTAAATACGCTTGGCGTACCACCGCAACATATTCTAGCATTAACCTTCTCACGTAAAGCTGCTCAGGAGATGGAAGAGCGGCTACAACAGGTCATTATGGGACCGTTGCCTAAAGTGAGTACCTTTCATGCGTACTGCGCCGACCTGCTGCGTCAACATGGCACACTCGTAGGGTTACGTCCTGATTTTTCGCTGATTGACGAGGCCGAGGGCTATTTTCTCTTACGTCAGCAGGCTAACTCGATGAACCTGCGCCACTACTCAAATCTTCATGCACCCGCGCACTATTTTCCCGATATGCTCAAAGCCATTTCACGGGCAAAGGATGAACTTGTTTCACCCGAGGACTATGCACAGTTAGCTCAGGCAATGTTGCATGGAGCGCATGACGAAGAGGCAATACAGTCGGCGGAAAAGGCTATTGAGATCGCGCATATTTACAAACTCTATCAAGAAGCACTGCAAAGACGCGGTGATACTGATTTCGGTGGCTTGCTCATGCAGGCAATTCAATTACTTACTGAACAACCGGAGGTATTGCATGTACAGCAACAGCAATACCAACATATCCTGGTCGATGAGTTTCAGGACGTGAACCGTGCCAGTGGAGTGCTTTTACGCGTGTTAGCAGGTGAAGCACGGCGCGTCTGGGTTGTCGGAGATGCGAATCAAGCGATTTATGGCTTTCGTGGTGCCTCTCCTGCAAACATTACCCGTTTTGAACAGGATTTTCCAGGAGCAGTTGTACTCCCCCTCAGCCGTAATTATCGTTCACGTCCTGATCTAGTGCGTATTGCGGAGTCATTCCGTTGTATGCAGTTAGAATTGGGGCAGGAGCCAGGAAAAAATGAACCGGTCCGCCTGACACAGGATACTACCTATGTGACAATTGCGAAGGCACCAGACGAAAGTGCAGAAATGGATGGGCTATTACGAGACATCCAGGACAAACACGCACAAGGGTATAGTTATAAAGACATGATCGTGCTGTGTCGTACACGCGCACAGGTGCAGAAAATCTCGCGCATGCTGGCAAGCGCGGGCCTGCCTATTATCGAGCGTGGTGGAATGTTTGAGCAAGAGCATATCAAAAACGTCGTCTCAATATTGCTACTCATGACTGATCCAGGTGGATCGGGTCTTTTACGGCTAGCTCAACAGAGCAGTCACCCACTTTCCCAGGATGACATTGAGGCTCTACTTCTAGCGGCACGCGAACAAAAGGCAAGCCCTGGCACGCTGATTTACACTGGAGAGATAGCGTCTACAATAAGCTTGCAAGGACGAGACAGCTTGCTACGCCTCTCGGATATCTGGCATGATCTGCAACAACATACGACTATTTGGTCATTGTTCGCACAGTATCTTTTTCTCGAAACCCCGATTATACGTGATTTGCTAACCACGCCCGATCATACCCACCTTGCCGACTATGACACACTGCTGCAGCTTGCACGACACTTCGATCAACAGCGTAGCAGGGGAACAGCAATGGATGCGAATGTAGTATCAGACCAACGCCCACCATTGGAAGAGCGGATACGCAGCTTTCTTGAGTACCTCAGCCTACTTGTTTTATTACGGCAGGATGGAGTTAATCGCCAGCAAAACGACGAAGAGAGTGAAATGACACAGTCAGACCTGCTGCGTGTGATGACGGTGCATGCGAGTAAGGGGCTGGAATTTCCTATTGTCTACATGCCAGGGCTAGTACAGCAGCGTTTCCCCACAACGGCGCGCAGCAGTGCTATTTCTGCGCCAACGGGAATGTTAGACAGCGCGGTTGAAGAGAACAAGAACAAGGCACACGAAAGCGGCGAGTCGTGCCTGTTCTATGTCGGTGTGACCCGTACCCGCGATCAGGTAATATTGAGCTACAGCGAACGCTATGGCAAGAAAAACTACAAACGGTCACTCTACCTTGATGTGTTAGAGGCTGGTTTACCAGAGGTACGCATCACAAAGATATCCTGGACAAACACAGCAGAACCAACGATACATCAGCCTGGAAGCAATCCAGTTGTAACAGAGTACACACTAAGCGAGACGTTTGTTCGTGCAATGAAACCTGCAACATTGCATATCTCGGCTATTGAAGCCTACCTGCGTTGCCCACGCCAATATGCCTATAGTACGCTTTACCAATTTGGCAATCCAGACGATAGCTATCTCTTGTTTTGGCAAGCAACACAGAAAACGGTTGAGACGTTACGCAACCAGATACAAGGGTCACAGGAGAAGAACATCCCATCCCCAGAAGAGGTGCGCACGCTCTACACAGAGCATTGGCACGAAGTAGGAGGAGATACAGCTCCCTTTGCTCCACTTTACGAACGGCACGGACACGAGGTGCTAGAGGCGGTTCAGCGCGATCTGACCCTGCATAGTGATGTAACATGGGAGATGCGTCCACACTATCCGATTGAGGTCGATGGAAAGACGGTACAAGTGACCGTTGATCGCGTCGAGCTTGAGCAGCAGGTGGTAGCGCAAAAGCAACAAGAAGCTCCTGCAATCTCTACAGCACCGTCATTCAAACGCACACGCTTTGGCAAGCGAAAGGAGAAACCGACCGCAGAGACACGCGAACTCTTCTATACGCTTGCTTATCGTCAGCACTTTCCTGGACAAACACCCAAACTGTATAGCCACAATATGAGCACAGATGAAACAGTTCCAATCACTATGACACCGAAAAAAGAGCAGAGCCTGTACAATGAAGTGGTGCAGGCTTTGCAAGCGATGGAACGCAACGAGTATCCTGCACACCCTGCTGAGCCATTCCGTTGCCCTACCTGTCCCTTCTTCTTGATCTGCCCCGCATAACAAAAATGCACGTGTATAAAGAACACGGAGACGGTAGAGGCAACAATTTAAGGCAACTTTCACCACCCCTAAGACGTATGTGTATAAGGTTACACATTTTGTACTTGTTTATGCTCTTCTTAGATGAAGAGCTATGTAAAACAACGTATATGTACATACAAGGAAGTTTGCGAACTGATGAGTGACAATACTTCAGCGACCGGACACTTCCACGGCTACCCGAAGCGTTCGCTTACTCGTTGGGTAACAACGCAAGGTGTACGGTTAATACGTTCTTTTCTACGCACGACACAAGTTGCTCCACTCGCTCTCTTGATTGATGGAGAAAACATTTCTGCTGATCTCATCAGTCCTATTCTCGTTGAGGCGGGCAAGTTTGGCTGCGTGACAACCAAGCGAGTCTATGGCAATTGGACACAACCTGCCATGCAACGCTGGAAAGAACTGAGCCTGCATTACGGGCTTCAGCAAATTCATTATACCGAAGTCACTTCCTCACATAAGAATGCGGCAGATATTGCACTTGTGGTCGATGCAATGGACATGTTTTATCGTGATCACATTGACCATTTTTGCATCGTCACGAGCGATAGTGATTATACACCACTTGTGCAGCGTTTGCGCTCTGCAGGCTGTATTGTACTTGGTATTGGTCGACCCATCACATCGCCAGCTCTAAAAAAAGCTTGCACCGCATTCTTAACAACAGAGGAGATCGTCCCACCAAATCACTTACCTAAAGTTACTCATTCACCTATACATGTCGATAGCCCAACGCCGATCTTGCCAGTGGCAACTCTCTATAGTGCTCCAGTATCCCTAATAACATCTCCTGTCTCGCCTCCTATCGTGGTAACAAAACCAAGTCCAGAACTTATTGCACTACTTACGAGGGCATATAAGAAGTCGTCAGAGGGAAAAGAGAGCGAATGGGTGCTCATCTCGCGCCTGGGCCTGATCTTACGACAGATTGAGCCACATTTCGATGCAAACGAGTATGGGCAGAAAGACTTGTCATCGCTTGTCAAGATGTGTGAAGGAGTGTTTGAGTTACGCAAACGGAGTACAGGTCATCCTGAAATGCGTTTGCTTGGTGGAAAACAACAGAGTGGATGCTAGTGTGAGCAGATAGGTCTGCTCACACTAGCATCCACTCTGTTGTTGATCGCTGTAAACACCGCGATATTCAGGAGGAAGCATTGCGGCAATCGCACGCATAGCGTCTTCAGTAGCGCTGTCGATATCTTCGCGGGTCATCTTGGCACCTTTGGGCTTGAACACCATCGGCTCTCCATAAGAGATGGTAACATCAGGACTAAGTTGTTTAAGAACTTTTTCACTGCCCCAGATAGCGACAGGTACCACTGGTACGCCAGCACGGAGCGCAATCATGCCTAAGCCTGCATGACCTTTTGCCATTGTGCCTGTCTTGCTCCGTGTACCCTCTGGAAAGAGCACAACAACATTACCCTTCTTGAGTTGCTCTTCGGCAGCACGTAGTGCTTGACGATCACCTTCGCCGCGTTTGACAGGGAAAGCCCCCATGAAGCGCACAAGCCAGGAAATTTTGCTGGAAAAATACTCCTCTTTTGCCATGAAGACGACTTTTCCTGGCAGAAGCAAAGGAATCAGTGGAATGTCGGTCCATGAAAGATGATTGGCTGCGATAAGAAATGGGCCATGCGCCGGTACGTGGTAGCGTCCTCTTAGGCGAATGCGTGCGACAAGCGAAAGAATAGGAAAGGCAATGAGCCAGCGTATCAGTTCATAGAGTGGGCGTGGCGTCACATAAGGTTCGTACAAATTCTTTACAACCTCCTTTGCCTTTTCGGGTAGTGATGGCTTTGGAGCACTCGCTGTTGATGCAGCTTCACTTGCATCTGGTTCTAGTTTCATGAATGTTTCTCCACATGTTTTAAGATAACGTCGAGTACCTGGGGAACGCTCAAGCCGTCAGTCTCGACAACGATAGCATCTTGCGCTGGTCGCATATTCTGGTGGTCCTCATCATCACGACGGGAAATGTCGCTTATCAATTTATCTAGAGTTGGAAGAGCAGGATTATGCTCCCCCATACGTGCTGCAAGTTCCGCATAGCGACGACGCGCCCGCTCTGCGAGGCTAGCGGTAAGATATATTTTCAGTTCGGCATCGGGCAAAACGACGGCTCCAATATCACGGCCTACCATGACCACATGCCCTTTTTGTGCCATTGCACGTTGCCATTGGCGTAGTACGGCGCGGACCTCTGGATGTGTGGAGACGGTAGAAACAATACGCGTCACCGAGGCATCGCGGATATCCCACGTGATATCATTGCCATGAATGGTCACAGTATATTGCCGACCATCAGCAACAGTAGGTCGCTCAATGACAATCTCGGTATGTTTTGCAAGTTGTGCTAACGCTGGTCCATCATACAAGTCCACACCTTGTTGCAAGGCTAGCCATGCAACAGACCGATATGTTGCCCCTGTATCTATATAGAGATAGCCCAATTTTTGGGCTAGTTGCTCACCTATGGTACTTTTGCCAGACCCAGCAGGTCCATCAATAGCAATTCTTCCTGGCCCCAAGGTGCAGTGCATGAACCCTCCATGTACATGTAATGTGGTCGTTCTGCTTTGGGATTATATCATACATCAAAGCGTAACTCCTCTACCTCGGCTTGAGTCAGATAACGCCATTTTCCGAGAGGGACTCCCTTGAGTGTGAGAGAGCCAACAGCAGCGCGTGTGAGCGTTAATACAGGGTGTCCGACAACGGTAAGCATACGACGTATTTGGCGTTTGCGTCCCTCGTGTAGAGTAAGGGAGAGTAGACAATCACTTCCTATACGGCGTAGGATGCTCACGACAGCAGGAGCGGTTGTGTGTTGCCCACCATCATCTTCAGGAATTACGACCCCCGTACGTAATGCATTCAACGTATCAGAAGAGGGACAGCCTTTCACGCGTGCCTCATATTGCTTTGTTGTTGAGTGACGTGGATGCGCTACGTGCTGGGCGAAGTCTCCATCGTTTGTCAGAAGCAGCAAACCACTTGTATCAGCGTCAAGTCTACCTACAGGATACACACGCAGTTTACGCATCTCTGCTGGCAGTAGATCGAGGACGGTTGGACGCCCTCGCTCATCACGTACCGTACACACAAAATTTTCGGGTTTGTGGAGCAGCACGTAGACATGTGCAACAGCGCCATGTATAAGCTTGCCATCAACACTTACATGATCGTGCACGGGGTCGATACGTGTTCCTTGTGTTGTTATCGTAGCCCCATTGACCTGTACACGACCATGAGCAATAAGTGTTTCTGCATGACGACGTGAGGCGATACCGGCATGTGCGAGGAAGCGTGCAAGTCGCTCTTCACCCTCCTGTGACGCTGTGTTCATATTCTGTATTTCTTCTTGGTTGAATTGCTCACTCATAGAATATTTCTTCCCATTATGCATTCAGCACAATGTTTGGCTTGACATGTTTGTTGATAGATATACTGTAGTCCCTGCTGCTTACAACTTCCACGTGGCTCACTGGCAAGCAAGAGCTGTACACACATCATCCGTGTGATGGTGTTTGAGGATAAGCCTGGATGCATCTCATACAGTCTTTGCGCTCGTTCTCCCAGCACGGTATTGTGTTCGAGGAGGGCAATAGCGGCTGCGAAGGGAAGTACAACGTTACACACTAGTATATCAGTACGGGCAAGGCTTAGTCCTACACTGCAAAAATAATTGCGTAAGGCTTGTAGCGTTGTCTCTTCTGCACGTTCTTGTTGACAGAGAATACCCTGCATATCCTGCCATACATTCTGTTCTCTGGCAAGCAGTTTACGTAGCACGTCCAGACGTTTTGCATCAAGTGGTGATGGATTGGAGGCACGTCCGAGTGGTTCAGGAACATAAGCATTTTGATCAAGCAAGCGTTGTCCAGCAGCACGAAAAAATGCACGATCTCGCCCGTAGGCTAATGCTTCCGCTAACGCTGGAATGAGGCAATTGTTATAAAGGGTTGATAACAAGGAAGACGGGCTTGATAGAGAAGACGGGCGACCACAAGGGTGCGCCCCTACTATAGACGACACGGCGTCATGCTCATCGTCTATAGTAGGGGCGCACCCTTGTGGTCGCCCGTTGGTATCCATAATACTCCATTCTTCTCGCTCCACTGTATGCAATTCTTCGACAAAGGCATGTGTTTTTTGCTCAAAGCGTAACAAACCTGCACGATGTAAAAGCCTTTCCTGTTCTGCAAGGCTTACACATCGCATGACCATGTGACAAGGCCATTCCGCGCGACTTTCATCACCTATTACAGAAGGGAAGACTATAGGAAAATCATATAGAGAACATACAGGTACACTATATCCATCCTGGCGCATTGTTGGATCGAGGTCGTCACAGAGCAATACTACGTGGAGCATAACATTGTTGTAACGCGGATCAGTGTTGTGCTTGTGTGCTACCCAATCGCTAGCTCGGACATGAAACTCGATGTCGCCAACGCACTGCTCTCCCTGTGCAAATAGAAGCACAGCATCGCGCACATCTGGTCCTACTGGTCCACCTGGGCGCCCTCCAAAAACAAGGTGGCACATTCCACCATGCATGAGCGGTAACATTGTACCTGGCATGAGCGACGACCAACGTTGTACAACAACATCTTCATGTGGAAGAGATGCTTCGGCAACAGTAGGGACCGATGTATCACGTCCTTCTTGCTTTCCGACCACCAACGCGGACGTGATACATCGGTCCCTACAGATTCGGACGCACAATGGGTACCTCGATAGTATCTTCATCTTCCGGTTTTTTCTCGGTCGTGTTTTGAGTGGCCTTGAGACGCTCGATCTCACCTGTATCGCCAGTATGCTGTTGATCCTCAAGACTGGACGGTGGCTCCTCTTCGCGTCGTATTTCGGCGTGCTCGTTGCGGTCTCCGGCTGCAAAGGCCATACCCTCGGCAACTTCGGCTTCTGCCTCGGCCTCCATAGCGGCACGTCGGGCACGTTCCTCGGCAGATTCCGCATCGGCTAGAACTGCGTGAGTGCGGGTGGCATCACGTTCCGCGTCAAACAGAATTGCCTCTGCTGCATCACCGGATGCGGCACCACTCCGAATGGCAGTTCGTATACGCTCAAGCGCCGCATCGGCCTCTTGTGCGACGCGACGCGCTTCTGCGGTACGAGCACTCGCCTCTTCCGCGAGTGACTCAGCTTTCGCGGCATTGGCTGCTGCGACATCGGCAATCATCATCGCCGCGACCATTTCGACCATCTCCTCATCTTCGTCGATCTCTTCAACACGTTCACGCTCTGTAGAAGATGGCAGACCTCCGTGTAGATTCGTTTCGGTCTCGCTTGTAGTAAGTTCCGTCTCCTCGGCGGATATTTGAGTATTGCTTGTATCTGATTTGATCTCATTTGTAGGCGTTTCGGTCTCGTTTGTATCTTGCTCAGATACTTGAGGAGTATTTTCAGCATCGTTAGTAGCGTCAGGATCAAAAGGTAATGATACTTCGATAGGTTCTGCGCTGGCTAAGCGTTCGGCTTCCTGAGCAGCGAGTTCTGCATCAAGGGCTACAACACTAGCCTTTGCAGCCTCTGACTCAAGAGCAAGAAGTTCTTGCGTGAGATGACGACCTGTAACCATATGCTCTAAGCGTGCAGCCATATGCAGCGCGCGCTCAACCGCAAGACGTGCAGATGCCTCTGTCACCTCAGCAACTGCGCGGGCAGCACGAGCTTTTGCGGCTATATCAGTCTCGTTTGCATGTGTACTAGACGCTGTATTAACTTGCAAATGTTCTTCTATATTGTCACTTGAGCGGAGAGATATATCAGTACTCAGTATTGTGACGGTGGAAGATGCAAACGTCTCTAGTTGCTGACGAAGCGTTGCGAGACGCGAATCAAGTCGCTGTGTTCGCGCCATGCGTTTAAGCAGACGCGCCTCTGCACGTTGAAAACGTTCAGAGGCGTTTCTTTGAGCCACTTGTGCCTCTTGTAAACGTTCAAGCAAGCGTTTCTCACGTTTGCGTAGTTTTTTTTCCATAGCGCGATATTCTTGATCTCTTTGTTCGTGAGAAGTTGCATCTGTCATAATCTCTGCCTCTTTACTACTCTTTCTGTATTGATGCCTACATCTATACAAACGCCCCCTTTATCAAGTATTTCATATCCTGGTGCTTTTATGCAAGATAATATACTAGTCTGTATCAAAGAAAGGATATTGCATCAATAAAATCAAACCCACACAGGATATATAATTCTGTATGGGTCTGATGTATCACATCCAGCTAGCACGCTTGTTACCAGGTCCTACATTCTATCCATTCTTGCCCACGTGAATCGAACCATTCCCGCTGCTCACAGTGAGCGATGGACGGGTACCACTACCGACATCATTATTACCGAACTCGTTCTCGTAACGACCATTAGTGTTTTTCGCAACAAGATGAAACGCAGCATCGCTCGGGAGTCTCACATCGACGGAACCATTGCTTGTATCAAACGTGTACCTTCCCTGCGTGTTAATCGAACCGTTATAGCGAATATCTCCATTGCCGCTATGCAAAGAAGACTGACCACTCAAATTCCCGTTCTCAACAGATACTTCGCCATTTGTTGCCGAAAGCGTGACCTGCCCACTCACATTGTTCGCATCAATTCTACCCTGTGTTGTTTGTGCGTTGACGCTGCCTGTTACACCATCTATCGCTACATCTCCACTACCATCATTTACTTGCACATTGCTTGTCTTTGGCGTGGTTACATCAATATTAACGTTGTTATCTCCAAAACCCTGTCGCGTTGCAGTGATTGTGATGATCCCTTGCACCTTATCGTAGTTCACAATAGGATTGGGCTGGGCATCGCCGCTTTTGTCTGTACGAACCGTAACAGTGTTTGCCTTACTACTATCTTCGTCACTACGAATATGAATAGTACCAGCGTTATCATTGATAATAATCTTTGGAGTATTACCGACGTTGAACACTTGCTCATGTCCTGGACCACCAAACTGTTTGTAGTTCCGCTCATGAGACCCAAAAGCGTAGCCCATACTACCGATCAGGAAGAGCAAAATAATAGGCAGAAGCCAAAGTATGCGAAAACCTTTGCGCCTCACTGGACGTGGCTGAAGCTTTTCACCGCGACCTGTGTAGTATTCTGAGGCACCGTACATCGCTTGCTGTTCACTCGGGTCAACATTCACATTACTACGCCCCTCATAATATTGATTCGATGAGGGTGGAGAGTAACGTCCAGGGGGATAACTTTCAGGGGGATAAAATTGCTGTTCCTGATTGCTCATATTGTTCCGTCCTTCCTGCTTCAGCGTTATGTAGTACGCTCTCCTCTTACGGTTGTGTCAGCATATATACGTTGTGATGATAACGAAGGTAGTAATAAAATTGAGCGGGATTGAAGGGCAATCATTTGGTTACCCTTCAATCTCGTTCAATGCTGTTATACAATTATTGTTGAGGAGGTAACTCCTGTGGAGGATATTGTGATTGAGGTTGCTCGTATGATTGTGAGGGTGTAGGAGGGTACTGGTATTGTGTTCCACCCTCTTGATAGCTGGGAGGCTGTTGTGCAGGTGATTGATAGCCTTCACCATACGGCTCATATGCTTGCGGTGGAGGTTGATAGGGCTGCATCAGTGGTGTATACATCGGTTGCGGAGGCTGATTCATGTTGAGCGCGCTAAAAATGCCTAAGCCTAGCAATGCCGCAATAATTGGACGAGCAAGAATACTAAGCAATGCGGAGATCACAATTGGCACCAATATCCAGGGCCAGAAGTCAATAGCAAAGCAGAGGGCAAGACCCAGAAACCATACGAAGCCGTACAAACCACTATAGATGCCTCTTGGGTTCATTGAGAAGAATGAGCCGATAAGCGTGGCAAAGGCAAGCCCCACCATGAGAATCGGCAAAAAGAAACTCGACCCAATTCCTCCACTAAAAAGAGCAATCATGATAATCACAAAGATAATAAGGCCAGCAAGCCGACGCCCAGGGTTGCGATAACGATTACGGTTACGATAGCGCATAATGTTGTCCCTTCTGAAGTAACGACGAACAGCATGTGCTATCAGTATATCACTATCTTAAGCGGAAAAAGGTATGTATGGGCGCGTCGAGCGGGCGAGGAGCATATCAGGGGCGTCTCCGTCCATCGTATCGTAGTGACAGGGCTTGCCCCTGACAAGCCCCTAAACCGCTTCGCTAGCGTTTTTTGAAGAACAGGGAGAAGGGGACACGCCATATCTGCAAGAGAATTGTATTACTGATAAGGGTGATGAGCGCGAAGTTCAAAGGTGGCACACCTTTGTCAACAAAGACACCACGCAACAGCATGGCAACAGGCCAAGCCACAAGCCAGGCAAGAAAAGTTCTTAGCGAAAATTTGCCTGTGTTGCGCTCAAGGCCGCGCTTGAAAGCTCCGACAAAGGGAGCAACGAGAAACCATGCCGCTGCAAATGGTAACGCAGTAACGGCAATACCAAGCACACCACCCACTTCACTGTGGCTTCGTCGCCCAATAGCGGCAAAGACGAGGAAGACGATAATGTCTCCAAAAACAAGAATAGCTGAGCGTTGCCAACCAGGGTTACGCTGAGCATTCAACGTTTTGCCCAGGGAAGTGTTTATTTCGTTTGTACGTTCTTTGATATCCATAGCATTTTGTCCTTATTATTGTATGTTTTGCTGTTGCTGTTTTTCTTGTTGTTCGCGTACCAGTTCTTCGACGGCTGCGAGTTCAGTACGCACACCGCGAATACGTAAGGCGACGACCGCGAGATAGACGAAGATACCAAGCCACGCGATTGCGTAGGCCGCGACTAAATATACTTGCATTGTAAACCTCTTTTTTATATGTCGTATTCTACAGTTGCACGCAGGCGTTGGGTCATCGTTTGCAGTTTTTGAAATTGGTAAAGTTGCAGCATCAGGAATGCATAGAGTAGTGTGAAACCCGCGAGTGAGACCATCAATGTAATAACAACCTCTGGTGGCAAGGCTCCTGCTACACCGACTTGCGCACTTGGATGCAGACCACGCCATAGGTTGACCGCTTCATAAATGATAGGTACATCAAAGACGCCGACGATGGCAAGCACAGCCCCTGCATTCGCGCTGGCCGGTGTACGACCCATGTAGCTGCGTACCATTAAGTAGCCAATATACATGAACCAGAGAATAAGCGAAGCCGTAAGTTTTGGGTCCCATGACCACCACGTTCCCCATGTTGTACGTCCCCAGATAGAACCAGTGATAAGGGCCAGCGTGATAAAGACCGTTCCAATCTCGGCAGAGGCATGCGCTGCCCAGTCCCAACGCTCGTCGCGCTTCCACAAATAGCCGATGCTAGCAATAGTCATGACGACAAACGCTAGCATGCCTATCCAGGCAATGGGAACATGGAAGTAGAAAATGCGCTGTGCTGGCCCCTGCACAAGGTCAGTTGGCGCGTATAAAAAGGCCATTGGGATAGCGGTCATAATGCTAACAAAGGCAAGAGCGCCGAGAATGAGCGAGACAAGAGGCAGGTGTTCTTTGCTTGCTCTACTACCAGCAACACGACGCGATGCAACTCCTGTTGTCTCTTTATTTGCAAGAGCCATAATGTTTATTCCTCTACGACATACTGAAAGGTGAGCGTCGAGACGCTCAGAAAGATAATGTCAAACGCAATGATAAGTCCTAACCACGGCGGTTCGTTAGATGTGGGAACCAGCAAGTTCTCCGTCGCACGTACTGCCGCTATCACAACTGGCACAATTAATGGAAAGACCAGAATAGGTAATAATAATTCTCTGGCCCGTGTCGCCGCCGCCATTGTTGCAAAGAGTGTTCCAATGATAGCAATGCCAAGTGTGCCTAACAAGACTATTGGAATAAGGATGCCTGCGAAAAGCGGTACATCAAACAGGGCTGCATACACAGGTAGCGCAATAAGCTCCACTACACCGATAAATAGCAAATTTCCGAGCAGTTTCGCAAGGTAGATCGCTTTTCTGTCAACGGGACACAACAATAAACGGTCCATCGACCCCTGCTCACGCTCGGCAGCAATCGTACGTCCTAGCCCTAAGAGGCTAGCGAAGATGAAGGCCACCCATAACGCTCCTGGTGCAACGGCTGACTTGTTATCGATGTGCAGGTCAAAGGCGAAATTGAAGATGACAAGCACAAGCAGTGCGAACATACCCATACTTGTCCAGGTCTGCTTGCTGCGCACCTCGTGCCGAACATCCTTCGTAAGAATTGCCCACACATGCCCCAAAAAGGTACGCGTTGTGCTTGTGCTCATGATAGCACCGCCTGCTGATACACATGCTGTAGTTCTTCTAACGCTAAAGACGCTGTTTTCTGCTGATAGACGATACGGCCTTTGTTGAGTAGCACAATACGGGTACTGAGATTCAACGCACACTCTAGCTGATGGGTTGTAAAGAGTGTTGTACCCCCTCGCTCAGTGTGCTCCTGTAACAAGGTATCAATCAAAATATGCCCTTCCTGATCAAGGCCGGTATCAGGCTCATCGAGTAGAAGCAGACGCGGTGTATGCAATAAGGCACGCGCCCATGCCAGGCGTTGCACCTGTCCACGCGAAAAGGTGCTGACACGCTCACGCATCCGCTTTTCTAAGCCAACACGTTGAATAAGGGTTATAGCTCGTTCCTGTGCATGCTCGACGTTGTACATCCGTCCAAAGAAGAGCAGGTTTTCCACAGCAGTCAACTCTTCATACAAGTAGGGCTGGTGCGCCACAAAGCCAATCCGTTGTCGGACCGCTTGCGCATCTTTTAGGATATCGAAACCTTCGACTACAATAGTTCCAGCACTCGGTTTTGTTAGACCAGCTAAGATACGCAGTATTGTTGTTTTGCCTGTACCATTAGCCCCTAGAATCGCGATACGTTCGCCTTGCTGCACAGTCAAGTCAACATTCCGTAAAATCGGTTTGAGACCATAGGTTTTTTTAAGACCGACGATGTTTATGTACGGGTCCGATGTATCACACCCTGATGCTTGCCCAGCTTCACCCATCTTTTGGACATAATGAATGAGGCCCCTACGAACCAATTCGTTGTCGGACAACGTGTTCATCGGCGTACTGCCTCCTGTTCGCTGAGCAGGGCACGGAGACGCGCTTTGGTTTTGGCACGACGCTCATTATAGGCAGCTTTAGAGAGTTTACCTGACTCGAATGATTTATCGAGAGTGAGCAGTTCTTGTAAAAGTGCCTCTTTCTTGTCTTTCGGTACAGTAGTTTCTTTTTTTGCTTTTACCGTTTTTACTATTGTTGTAGCAGTATGTACTGCTTTGCCCTTCGCGTGCTTCGCTGCTGTTTTCTTACGCTGCGTAAAGCTAGAGAGGTAGCCTACAATGGCAATAATTGCAAGCAGCACTATACTCCCAACGATAAGCCAGATGGTTTTTATGTTGAGAAGAGGTGCCTTATTAGTATCCGCTGTTGGCAATCCGCCAAGGCTTACGTGAACCTCATCATTTGTGAGCAAGTCCGATGACTTAAAGAGTCGATACTGATGATCGCCCGAGTTTGTGACGCCAGCCGAGGTCATGAAGCCGGGATCAACCTGAATAGTAGGAGGAACCAGCAGCGATAGTTGCAGTGTTGGATAGACAGTAACATAACGAAAATCATACGTCGCTGCGCTGTATGGAATCTGGTATGAGAACGAGAACTGTGTAATTCCTGGCGCCAGTGCGGCATCTGTCGCAAAGCCTAGATCAACTTGAAGCGTATGATAACCATCAAAGCCTGTTCCCAGCGAGACATTTTTAGCGTTACCAGGCAACGAGAAGCGCAACGCATTAGGCTTACCCTTACTTGTATCGAATGAGCCAACATAGGTATGCGAGTCCAGGTTTCTGAACGAGAATATTTCAGAGACGTTCATCATGCCTTTTTGCGCATCAGGTTGATGGATCAAAAGCGTGCCTTGTAGTACAGCAATCTTAGCAGTACTTGTCGTCGCCTCGTAGACAGTCAAATTCAGTTGTTGTGTTGGAGTAGTGTTAAGCGCAACCACGTTGCTCACATACTGCGCTCCCTGATAGCGTATGTATACGGCATAACTGATGGTCTTATCTGTTGCGAGATTAGCGAAACTATAGGTACCATGCGCATCAGTCGTCGCAGTTGCTAGGTCTTGCGCGTTAGCCCCTTGCGCCTCCTGAAGCGTTACCTGTTGCCCTGCTAGTGGCGCATTATTTTTTGTACCGTCCAGTAGCTGTCCTGTAATGCGTCCACTACCCACGAGTGTGTGAGCCGAAGCGGGCAGAGGGAGAAACAGAAACGATGCCAGGATACAGAGAAGCAGTGCTGAAGAATAAACAACCATCCGTAGGGGCCATAATTCATTACACCCTCGTCCCCGTACAATAATAGCGGAGGAATTAGGGCGTAATGAATTATGGCCCCTACAGGTGTTCGTGTTTTCGATTTTTGTGTATCTCTGTTCAATCCGTTGCATCGGTTCCTTGTTCCTTCAGTTTGCGCAACTGCTCCTCAATGAGTTCGTCAAGTTCTTTGTCACGATCATATGCCTCTACTATCACAACATCCTGGCCCTCGTCATGACGAGATTTTAGCGCGACCAGGGCACGGCGCATATAGCGTTCACGTAACGTATTGTAGTCCTCTTCTGAGATATTGCCAAGTTGGTAGTCTAACTCGATCTCCTGCAACGCACCTCGTGCCGATTGTTCACGTTCGGTTGCTACATTGCTTGTCGTAGGCAAGCCTTCTCCACTTGTGTTTGTGCCTTCGCTCGTAGTTCTTGCTGGTACATAATAATAGAGCGGGGCGAGGACAAAGGTGATCCCGATAATACCTAACCCGATTGCAAGCAGAATGGAAAGGAGCATTAGTGCGCCTCCTTTTGTCTTCCGTCATGTACAGGCCGCTCAAAGAGCACATCTTCAGTGGCAAGCTCACGCTCTAGTTGTGCTCGATAGCGTGCTAGCTCGTCCTCATCGATGTCGGCAAGCACTGCATCTTCCTCATATATAACATTACTTGTGCACTGATTTGTACTACTTTCCTGCTTTACGGCATTTGTTGCCATGTTAACGGCAGGCGTGCGCCAGTCCCGTAAGGTGAAAAAGATGAGGACGAGACCACTCAGCAGTAAGACAACTGGGACGAGCCACGTGAGTAGCGAGAAGCCCCACCACTGTGGTGACCATACAATCTGCTCTCCATAACGATCACTAAAGTACTGGATAATCTGCTGATCTGACTCGCCTGCCTGTATCTTCTGGCGGATAACAGCGCGTATCTCTTGCGCCCGGTCCGATGGAGAGTCTGCAACTGACTCACCCTGGCAAACGGGACATTTCAATTGCGCGCCCAAGTTTTGTACATGCTGGTCAAGTGTTTGATGTGTTGATGCTGTAAACGACATGTAAGACCAAAGAGCTGCAACCAACAAGACCACGCCAATAAGGATAAACAATGACCGTGTAAGGACCGATGTATCGCGTCCTCGTTCAGCAGTCGATTCTGTAATAGGACGCGATACATCGGCCCCTACAAACATCTCGTTTTTCAAGCCAGCACCTCCTTCGCGGGAGTGGGCGAAGCAACGCGTTGTATCACCATCGCTTTGCGGCGTTCGGGCCACCAGCAGATAATGCCACCAAGCAACATAAGCAGGCCACCATACCAGACGAGTGAGGTAAGCGGGTTCACATAGATATGAATGGTAGCCTCGCTTGGTCCTTTAAAGTTTTCCAGGACAACGTAGAAGTCGTTCAACCCAATAGAGGTGATTGATATCTGACTTGCGGGCTGATCCTGGAAACTATGGTAAAAGGTGCGCCCCGGATAAATGTATTCCTGTAAATGACCATCGCGCCAAATTTGCAGTTGCGACGTGATGATTTCTTTATCTGATTGCTTGTCATCAAGATTGCCAAAGTAGACCAAACGGTTGCCTGCTAACGATATCTCTTGTCCAGATTTGAGGACAACATCTTTTTGTATCTGGAAAAAGTGTGAACCAATCACGCCAACAGCAAGTAAGGCCAAGCCTATATGCACAATATAGCCACCATAGCGTTGGCGGTAGCGATTAAACAGCATATACAGCGCGACAGGATATGGCTCTCCATGCACATGACGTACGAGCATACCACGCCAAAGTTCATACAAAATGGCAGCCGCAGTAAACGCACAGACTGAGAAGCCAATGTTAGCAAGTACATCTGTAATACCAAACAATGGCAAAACTATGGCACACAGTGCTGCAAGCACAGCAGGTACACTTAGATTACGCCATAACGAACGAAGCGAGGTACGACGCCATGCTAGTAAAGGTCCTATCCCCATCGCGAGTAGCAAGAGGACAAAGAGCGGTCCGTTGACATTATTGTAAAATGGTGGGCCAACCGTCATCGTCTGCTTGCGCAAAGCGACGGAGATGAGCGGAAATATCGTTCCCCATAGCGTCGCAAAGGTAATACCAATGAGCAACAGGTTGTTCAGCAGAAAAACGCCTTCCCGTGAAATCACCGAGTCGAACTCTTGCTCCGGTTTGAGCCTTGGTAAACGATACAAAAAGAGACCTGTTGAGACAACAATAATTAGCACAAGGAATGCGAGGAAGTACGAGCCAATCGCGGAATACGCAAACGAATGCACAGAACTGATGATACCGCTACGTACCTCAAATGTGCCGAAGATGGAGAGCGCGAATGAGGCTATGACCAGGAATAGGTTCCAGACCTTGAGCATACCACGACGCTCCTGCACCATTGTCGAATGCAAAAAGGCCGTCGCAGTCAACCAGGGCAATAATGCTGCATTTTCTACAGGATCCCAGCCCCAATAGCCACCCCAGCCGAGAACATGATAGGCCCACCACGCACCAAGCATAAGACCCGTTGTTTGAATCGACCATGCAGCAAGCGTCCAGCGACGAATTGAGCGCAACCACTCGCTATCTAGTTTACCCGTAGCAAGTGCAGCAACGGCGAAGGCAAAGGGAACAGAAAAACTCATATAACCCATCAATAACATTGGCGGGTGAATCAGCATGCCAGGGTCCATCAACAGTGGATTGAGTCCACTTCCATCAGCAGGAGGAGGCCCAGGAAGCCGAGCAAAGGGATTCGAGACGGAAGTCAGCACAATGAGCAGAAATGTCTCGATTGCCATCAGCGTTACAATCACGTATGGAATGAGTACGGCGGGTACGCGACGTGATGTAAAAATAAAGATTGCCGAGAAGACCGCGAGCATCATGCCCCAATACAGCAACGACCCCTCTTGCCCACCATAGAAGGCCGAGAGAGTGTAGTACCACGGCATTGACAAACTAGAGTGGTCAGAAACATAGCGTACCCCAAAATCATGCTTAAGAAATGACTCAATCAATGCATACGAGGCTAGGAGCAGAAAAAATGCCACCGCTAGCACACTCCTTTTTGCACTTTGAATTATGCCAGGTGCTGATGCAGGAGTGCGATATACTGCCCCTACTCCTGCAACGATCATAGCGAGGACAGAAAAGCCCAACGCTAGAATAAGTGCGAGAATGCCGAGATCTGAAAAATACACGATGAATTATTCCTTGTCACTTCGCTGTTGGTGTTGCCGATTGAAATTTTGATGGGCATTTCGCAAGCAGCGTTTGTGCTTGAAACGCGCCTTGTCCACTATACTTTCCTTCGACCACAACTTGAATACCCGCACGAAAGATATCGGGTACGATGCCACTATACGTTACAGGTAAGACAGCTTTGCCATCGTTAATGACAAACGAAATGTGTTGCTTAGCATCGTCGCGCACTATCGAACCAGTCTGCACAACTCCTGCTACACGCACCGCTTGTGTTGTACAGGTTGTGCAACTATGCAACTCGTTTACAGTCATATAGTAGACGGCGCTCACCTGTGTGTTGATGAAAACAAGATATGCGATAGCACCAAGAACAGCGATGCCCGCAAGTAAAAAGCTCAATGGAACGCGCCTTTTACGCTGAGGTAGTGTTTGTGCGTTAATAGCAGGTTGCACGCTAGGAACCTCTCTTTATCGTCAATGTGTCGAGATTGTCAACTCAAATAATTGATTGAGTACAGCACCGAGTATAAATACTACTATGCCGAGGGCAAGCATCAGTTGTGGCGCGACTTCTGAAAGGCGCGTTGTGCGCTTTGCTAGCCGTCGAATATTACCTTGTCCAATATAGAGTGCGAGAATAAATAGGCCGATAGCTCCCGCGATCTTAAGTAACAGTACAACTATGTAGGGTAAACCGAGCGTTGTCTGCGTCAAACGGTCAAAAGTAAGATATGCTCCACTTACCAATAGTACACCGATACAGACATTGACCATACGCTTAAACAAATTTGCTACATTGACTGCAACAGCAGGAGTTGCATTTCCTAGACGTAGTGCAGGAAGAACAACGAGCAGATACATAATACTGCCACCAACCCAGGTCGCTGCCGCGACTGTATGCGCAGCACGTACCAACACACGTACGGCCAGCAGTATCATGACGTGATCTTACTCAGTTCCAGTTTGAGACCTGCATCGTTCAACTGTACGTTCCACATCGCTTTAATGCTGCCCTCACGGTTGATAAAGACAGTCATTGGGAAGGTAGTTACACCATAGTCAATCGATGTAGCGCCTGTTAAGTTATCTTGAACGCTAGGATAGGAAAGATTATATTTCTTGGCAAACGCTTCAGCAATGCTTTGGCTTTCAGGCGCATCAATGCTAATAAACTTTACACCTTGTGATTGCAACATGGGTACGTTCTTTTGCAAAAAAGGTGCCTCATCATTGCACGGCTGACACCAGGATGCCCAGAAATTGATGACAATCGGACTGCCTTTGAACTGCGAGATAGGTACTTTATGTGCCCCGCCAGAAGAGCCATCAAGAGCAGCCACGGTAAGGTCTGGAGCTTGTTTCCCAATCAGTGGACTGTTGAACTCTCCTACTGCGGCAACACTAGCTGAACTTGTAGTTGCTGCTTGCTGAGAGGGAGTGATAAGTTGTGTCCACAGCAGTGCTATTAGCGCAACATTGAGAATTGTCACTCCAACAAAAATTGTGATATTACGCTTCCGTGAGCGCTTTTTTTGTACAATTGAGGGTTCTAGCACAGCGTCTGTTGTCTCTAGCTGCTCGTCATCATTCTGTGCAAAGCTGTTGGCTTCCATTGATGCTCATAACCTATCTTTCTCGCATAGTATATTTCATCAGTCCGATTATGGTGCTTGCGCCTGATAGCAGGCTTGCAGTACATCAAAGACGCCTTACAATAACCTAAACATGCGCGTTGACACTGTTCTCTTGGCTGTGCTACTTTACAATGAAGCGTGATAAAGCAGCTACTTTCTTACGTATTTATGTGTGGAAGCGTTCCCATGTCTTGCAGACGAGCATGAGAGAATGCAACTCGGTGCTGCCGCTGATAATTGGCTTCCTCCTGCTGCAAGGCTATTGGCGTAACGGTCTGACACTAGGAAGTGTTGTAGGGTAAAAAGCACCAGGAATACACATAATTGTAGGGACCGATTTATCACGTCCTCGCCACGATTGACAATCGTGACGAGGACGTGATAAATCGGTCCCTACAGGATTGCTACTTTTTTGTAGTCTTGTGCGGCTTCTCTTCGGCCTTGTGAGCCTTACTATCTTCTTTGTGCTCAGCTTTCGCGGCATTTTTGCTTTCATCCTTATGCTCAGCCTTGGTAGAACTCTTATTGTCTGCTTTGTGCTCGGTCTTGGTAGAACTATTGCTCTCGTCCTTGTGTTCAGCTTTCGTGCTATGATGTGCTGAACTGGAGCCTTTTTCGGAGGCAGTATCGCGGCTTACGAGTTTGAAGAAGCGGCTCTCTTCACCACTTGATGTATGCTCTTGATAGAGGAAAGCGAGATTTTTCTCGTCGAACTTCTTAAAGAACTCATCCCAACTAATCTCCTCAAGCGAGCCCGCACCACTATAGCCTGGGAAGTCGATGCGCAACACACCAGCTTCACCATCTTTTTCTGTGCTTTTTACTGTTGCAGGTTTTCCACCACGAGCCTCTGACCATGCCTGTATCGTCTTGTGATCAGTTGTCGTCTTAGATTCACTTGCCATAAACAAGTACCTCCAAACTGAACAATATATGTTTCAAAGATGTTTATTACTGCATCCCTATCTCTTTTTGTTCACGTTGTAACACTAGCGACGGTTTCAGTTGTACTCATTTAGATTTCTCTACGCCATTTTTGTGGGGACAAGTTCGACCTTGACCCAGCCATCTTCGCGCTCATCAAAGGCTTTGTAGGCATCGAGAGCAGAGGTAAGTGTTGCGTGCTGCGTCAAAATCTGCGTTGGATCAACCATACCTGTACTCACCATGCTCATAAGTTCGGGAATATACTTGCGATGTGGGCAATGCCCCATTGTCAAAGTGACGTTTTTGTTCATTGTGATACCAAGCGGGAACACTTGTACTGTTTCAGGCTCATGAGTGACTCTCTTTGTACCTGTAACAGGTTTTCCATAGACATCGGGGTACACGAACAGGCAGAGCAATCGGTGACTCAAGCATAATAAGCGGAAAAAATATAGTAAGTTGGTAGTGCAAAAATCGTCACATTTTTTGGATTGTGCTATCCTAGCGCAACTGCTCTATGAGCGGACTTTGTTCCCAGTGTCCACCACAAAAGCGCAATGATAACAATAAGAATACCAAGAATGGTGACGGCAACCTGTAGGAGCATGCCAATGAAGGTAATGAGGAGTCCAACGGCAGTGATGATGGGCCAGATACTTGGCGGAGTCCGTGTCTTATAGGCTGCTAGAAGTACCTCTTCAGCTTCGGCGAGCAATGCAGCTTCTTTTGCGGCGCGTACAGCAAGTAGTTGGTCAACGCTCTCTTGCATAATTCGGGCATCGAAGGGCTTGGTAAGGTATGCAACCTGGGCTTGCTTCGTCGTAGTTGTTGTATATGTGGAAATAATTGGAAGTTGCTCCCAGGCAAGCACAATTGTAGGCACCGCGGCAAGTGCTGGTGTCGTCTGCACTTTGTTGAGTAGCGACCAGTCACTGTGAATACCACTATCTACGTCAACAATGAGGATATCAGGAGTTTCTACACAAGGAGAAGAGGCAGGAGAACTTGCTTCGACAACATGTATATCATGATGCTGTAAGCCAAGCGTCATAAGGCGGCATAGTGATGCATCTGCTTCTATCAGCAGAACGGTAGGCTTCTTCCCTTGCAACATGAACACTTTTCTCCGTGTACTATCGTGTTTCGTTTCTCGCTAGTGGAAAGCATAAAAGATAGACATTGCGATATGTTTAATATCGCAATGTTATTCCTTACAACCACCTGAATAGAATATAAGGTATGCACACTAGGGCATCGTCTATAGTAAATAGGCTGAGCAATTCTTGTAAAAGCTCTACAAATATGATATGCTTATAGAAGGTATATTGAAGGGGGAAACGTTATGCCTGGACAGTGGGACGACCTAATGAAGTTGCTTATTAGACTGAAGCCGCAACATTTGGTTTCTTGGCTTCTACAGGAAGCGATTGTACAAAACCGCTTATCGGAAGAGTTTAAGATTACAATGTATGCTGATGGGTTGTTTCTAGTAACTCAAGACAATTTGCCATTTCTGGTTCACATTGAATTTCAAAGCAAATCGGATACGCGTATGGGAGAACGATTGCGAGCTTATAATACGTTAGCAAGTCAAGAACATGATTATCTACCTGTCTATTCGTGTGTTGTATACTTACGTAAGAATATTAATGTGACAACATCACCTTTAACCATAAAGTTGCCAACTGGTCAAGAAATATGTCGCTTCCATTACGGAATAATCGAGTTGAGCAAGCTTAAAGCAGAGGAACTATTACAATTAGGGTTGATGACAGTTGCCAAATTTATCTATCTATTCTATACTATTTCTAACTTTTTCAGCTCTTTTGATGTGGCTTCGATTTTTGAGAGCAACCGACCTGAAAAGGGGGAATGGATGCTCTCATTTCTCAGATGTGATCATTGCTTACCCGTGAGTGAGAGGAGTGCACAATGGACGAATCGAGACCAATGGAGAGGTCCACGGCCCTGCTCCTTGCAGCGGGTGCTGACCGCGAAGGCGAGAGCCGTGGGCTGGGGATTAGCACCATTGCCTTTAAGGTGATCCTGTCGGACCCAAGTGGCCCTTTCATCCTGGAGAACACCTTTCTGGCCAAAGGAGGCCCGGCTCGTCACCTGCATTATGACCAGGAGGAATGGTTCTATATCCTGGAAGGCGAGTTCCAGTTCGAAGTGGGAGCGGATCGTTTCCACCTCCACCCAGGGGATTCGCTGTTGGCCCCCCGCCAGATCCCCCATGTCTGGGGCTTTGTCGGTTCGGGACGTGGCAGGATTCTCGTCGCGTTTTTCCCTGCCGGGAAGATGGAAGCTTTCTTTCGTGAAGTGACCAAGGCCAACGCGATGCCCCCTCAAGATCCGGGGATCTGGCGTGCTCATGGTATGGAGTTGCTGGGACCGCCGTTAGCAGTCGAGTAAGGGATGGGAATCCTGTTGATCAGGAAACGAGTTCTTCCAGCGGAGAGAAAGGTGAACGAGTTCTTGTGGCAAAGCGCGAACCCAAACTCTTACGTATTGGTGCCGCAGCTCATGAGTTAGGCTTACATCCGATTACCGTCCGGCGCTGGATTAAAGCGGGCCGTATCTCGGTCATTCCAGTAGGCCGTGAGGTGCGTATCCCCCGCACTGAGGTGGAGCGACTGGTCGGCAAAATCGATGGGCGGCTGCTGGTGCTCTATGGGCGGGTGAGCGGGCATGGACAAAAAGATGATCTGGACATCCAACTCAAGCGGCTGCAAGCCTGGGCGGGAACCGAGCGTAAAGGCGTGGAAACGTTGGTCCTCTCGGATATTGGCTCTGGACTCAAAGCGTCTCGACGCCAGTTACAACGGCTCCTCAAGCTGGTGTGCGAGGACAAAGTCGGAGAAGTGGCGATCACCTATGAAGATCGCTTAACGCGGTTCGGGCAAGAATACCTGGAGACGCTGTTTGCCTGTTTTGGCGTCACGCTCACGGTGCTGGATCCAGGCGAGGGCAAGACCCCGGAACAAGAACTGACCGATGACTTGTTGGCGCTCATCGCGTCATTTTCCGGGCGGCTCTATGGCATGCGATCTCACAAGCAAAAGGAGTTGGTGCAATGCGCGCAAGCCGTACTCACCAGCCCCTAACCTATGATGTGCGCTTGTCCGACGAAGCCCAGGCTGATGCACTTCGCTTGCTGGATGCTTCACGCTCCGTGGTCAACCAGGCGCTCACGCTGCTGTGGCCGTATCTTGATGAGTTTGGGAGTGAACGTGCCGGGCCGGCCTGGAAGCAGGTGGGCAAGTATATCGGTTCCCCGGATTTCCACGGGGACCGTCAATGGCGCTGTGAGAGCGAAGTGGTAGGGCGGCTGTTACGCCAGCAAGCTGAACGTAAAAAAGCGTTTGAACTGGTGGCTCCGATCCTTTCGGATGGCTTCATTCGACAAAGCACGGACAAACGACCGGCGAGCAAGAACCGGCCAGCGATCAAAGAGGCCGTAACCCAGTTGCAGAAGAGCCTGGAAGACGATGACAACAGCTTTGTCGCACTGCAAAATGTGATCGAACAAGCCTGCAACTTTTTCTTTCAGCAGGATCGTTTTCCCACGTCCTACGAAGAACTCCAATCTGTCCCCCTGCTCAAAGTTGGGATGCTGACGTATGCAGGAGACGACGGGCGAGAAAAAGGGCAAGCCTACCGCCTGGCTCTGGATCTCGATGCAGGAATCGCCCGGTTTCGCTTCCGCTATCCCAACGAGGCAGGAGTCTGGCAGTGGCGCAAAGAGGAGACCATCATCACGTTGCCAGCGTGCCTCAAAGAGCGTCTTGCCGATGGGAACCTGCTGGCACCCACCCTGCGTGAAGAATGTCGAGCCGATGGGGAACGCTTCGCGGTGCTCGATTTCATCATCGAGGTCGAAAAGGAGGCCCTACCTGACTGGCAAAACGTCGAGCGCGTGTTAGGGGCAGATTGGGGCGTGCATTCATTACTGACAGCAACTGCCGTGAATGACAAGAGCGAACAAGTTGGCAGGCCATTCTTCCTGGACACCGGTAGCTTCGATGGCAGGCAAGCTCGCACCCGCCGCCAAATTGACGAGTTGAAGAAAAAGGTCGCCACATATGAGCAGGAACGAGATGCGTTGCCTCCAGATCACTGGAAACGAGCCTGGTACCCCCAAAGGCTAGCCATCTATCGTCGGGAGATTGATCGGTGCTGACACAAATACGAACAACGCAATCGCGTATTAGCCCACCTGGCCAGCAATGTCTTGCTCCTGTTGTGCCAGGTGACAGGCTGCTCGTTGTTGTCAATGGAATCGCTCAAGACGCTCAAAACCACCGGGCGAGGCAGAGGCGTGCGAGGCCGCTGGCGCAATTATCGCAACAATGCGACGATCCGAGGGGAGATCTGGCGGCTCTTACGCTACAAGTGCCATCTGGTGGGCTTGCGCTTCCAGACCTGCCCACCTCGCGGGACAAGCCACACGTGCCCGCATTGTGGCAAGCCTGCGCACACGTATCGTTCTCCAGAGAATCGGGGAGAGGCCGTGACGTGGGGGCGATGGTTGTGGTGTGAAGCCTGTGGTTTCAATGGGGATCGCGATTACTGTGCCTCACTCAACATCGCCCGCCTGGGTGTAACGCATCTGCTGCAAAGGAAACAGACGAGCAAGGGGCGTGCTTGCTCGATCACTGACCCACGGGTCAAGCCTGTGTCGTATACCGGCGCAGGCTCGGTGCTGCTGTTGCCGCCGACGGAGACCAACTCCGCCCGACACGTTCGGGGAAAAATCTGTTATTGTCCTGGCTGGCTGGGTTCCGCTTTCCTGCAATCGTCGCAGCCCAAGGCTGTTTTTCTCCGATTGTATGGATAGTTGTATCTTGCTCAGGATAGTTCACAGTTTTAGCAACGGTTAGCTGGAGTAGTACCATTAGCCGTACTGACAAAGAATGGGACGCAACCAGAAATCGTTGATACGATGGTCACACGTTTAATTGAATCTAAAGAGCCAGAGTTGTTAGCAATCTTATTTGCTTTGGGTGGTATAGCGTTTCCTAGGGGTGAGGCACAAGAATGGTTTAGAAAGAGGTTTCGCATGTTTCATGACTTAATACGAGACACTTGGGTATACGAGGAATTTGGACAAGAATACTTTGAAAAGGGACTGTCACAAGGACTCGAAAAGGGAGAAATTCGAGGAATTCGTCAGGGCATTTTAGCTGTAGTTCAAGTGCGCTTTCCAGGGCTAGGAAAAATCGCTAGAGCAAAAGTTGAGCAAATAAACTCCCTACCGCTTTTGCAAGATTTGCTTGATAGAATAAGTCAAGTGCAGACAATACAAGAAGCTAAAATAGAACTTCTTGAGCTACATAATGAGAAGACACAGAACTAACGCAAGCAAAACAGCTTACAGTTTCGCTAGCTTGTAGCCTACGTCAGGAATGGTGAGGATATACTTGGGATGGCGCGAGTCCATCTCGATTTTGCGGCGCAGGCGGCTGATGTAGACCCAGATGAAGTCGATATCGCGGTTGTATTCGGGTCCCCACACTTTCTCAAGTAAGAGTTCATGTGTGACAACCATACCAACATTTTGTGCAAGCGTGCTTAGAAGTTTGTACTCAGTACGACTAAGTTGTACGATGTTGCCTTGTATAGTGACGATGTGTTGGGCATAGTCAATTACGAGGTCACCTGTGGTAAAGATGACTTGTGCAGGTGCTTGCCCTGGTAAGGTGGATTGCCGACGCAGCAAGGCACGAACTCTTGCGAGTAGTTCTTTCATGCCAAACGGTTTCATGACGAGATCGTCACTACCCAGATCGAAGAGTTGTACGCGCTCATCTTCGTCGCAGTTGTCGCAGAGCATGATAACAGGACGCTGCGAGAACTCGCGCAGGCGTTGCAGTAACTCAATACCGCTCATATCAGAGAGGCGCGTCGAGAGCAGAATAACGTCTGGCTCCTCAAGGTCCAGTTGACGTAGAAATTGTACGCCGTGACTGACCGTCTGCACACGATACTGCTGCTCTTCCAGATTGTTTCGCAGGTAACGTATCATGCGTGCATCACTTTCGGCTAATAACACGCTCACTCGCTTGTCTTGCTTGAACGATTGTGGACGAAGCGTTTGTGTTGTGGGTACAACAGCGTTTTGCAGAGACGCGATATTCTGTAGTGCAGTCTGCGTTTGTAGCGTCGAAGGCATACGGGGTGACAATGGCAGAGTAAAGTAAATTGTCGTTCCCCGCTCAGGTCCTGGCGAGTCAGCCCAAATTTTACCACCATGTGCCTCAACAGTGGCACGTGCTGCTGAGAGGCCAAGACCACTTCCACTTGGCTTCCCATCATTATTTTGTATACGATAGAAACGATCAAAGATACGATCAAGATGTTCTGAGGGAATGCCTACTCCCTCATCTGCAACGCCTATACGAAGCTCGACATCGTTTGACTCAACACTGATAGTTATTGGCGAACTCGCAGGAGAATAGGTTATGGCATTGTTCAAAAGGTGATTTATGGCTTGCTCGATACGTGGGGCATCACATACAACAGTGGGAACCACTGATGCAATATGAAGTTGAAAGCGATGCTCTACGATACGTTTTTGCCAGCGTTCAAGCAGTTGCCGTAACAATTCAGGTGTATGCACCTGCGCAAGGTGAAGGTTTTGTGTTCCTGCATCGAGTCGCCATACGTCTAAAAGCATGTTGAGGACATCATAGAGACGGTCTGATTGCGTATCAATCATCTGTAGCATCTCGCGTTGCATAGCGGGGTCCCAACGCGCTGAACTGCCAAGCAAGGTTGTGGCACAGCCTTTAATGATTGCGAGTGGTGTCTTGAGTTCGTGGGCGGCAAGAGCTAATGTTTCGCTGCGCCCCTCGATAGCTGAATGTTCTAGCGTTACGTCATCGAAGAGAACGCCTCGTCCGAGTAAATGACCGAGGTCGTCACGCACGGGAAAGCTATGCACACGGAGCCAGCATACAGCAGCGTCAGAGAGCGCGTCAAACGCAGCTATATCAGTCGAATATTCCTGGTCAGGGTGGTTCCAGACGCGATCAAGTTCGATTTGGGCAAGGGCAGGGTCAGAGGCGATTGATAGTAGGTGCTTGCGTACATCAAAGTTTTGTGACGTTGTAAGATCGCGCTTGCCAAGAGTAAGGAGCCGCAGAGCACTATTATTAGAATAGCTGACATGTTCCTGCTGATTGAGCAAGAGTAGACCACTACTCATATTAGCGGCAACTTCTGCAAGCACATGATATTCTTGTGTGAATCCTGCTGGTACTACATCACGTGGTGTGTTGTTTACTCTATCGGTATGTTCCATGCCATCCCCATCGCCTGACTGCATTGAAAATAGCCCCTTCTCATGTCGTCTTTGATTATGTAGATTAGGCTCTTTCATATTCTAACGTAAGGGTCAAGGTTTATCGACTCAAGAGCACATGAGCGGAGTACATTGACCTAATGGGTCAATGTACTCCGCTCATGTGCTCTTGAAAAATTTCTCTTAATGTAGGGGAGCAATAGCGACGATGAGGGCAAGGTGGACAAGCATAGCAATGATGAAACCTACTGCAATGAAGATTAACCACTTGCGGTCTGCAAAGTAGGTACGTACTCGCGTAGGGTATGCCTGCGGCCAACGTTCAGAAGCGACTATACCAACCGCTACCCGTAGCCGTAGGGGGGAGCGTACGGGTGATATACGCATCTCATTCACCAGAGCATGATAACAGGGTTTGCAAAGCGCCCATGTCAGGCGCGGCTCTGGCACTCCTTCCGGCTCTGTAACACGTAGAGGGTGAAACCAGATGCGTCCACTGCAAATGGAACAGTGGGTTACGACCCGTCTTCTCTGGCGACGCGGCCCCTCGTGACGAACTGCAACCACAGAGCCACTTCTGCGCATTGCCTCTTTCATCCCTACATTCCTTTCGGTTCTATGCTTGTTATAACTCATCTTGTATTTCCGCATCATTACTTTTAGAAATTGTATCATATTTGAAAACAATTTCTAAGATGGAGACACTCCAGATAATATACACTCTATGAGGCTTGGAGGTAGAAAGATGGGTAGAATGCCTTGTCAAGAAGAGGACTTGTCTTGGTGAGTTCTCTTCTTGACAAGCAAACGGATACATACTAGCCACGTAACAGAGGCAAGAGGTAGACGGTGCTGAACACAACGACCCACACAAGATCGACAAAGTGCCAGTACATCTCACCAGCTTCTACAGCGAAATGCTTCTTGTCAGTAAAGTCACCACGAATGGCACGAATAAGACAGACTACCAGGAAGAGTACACCAATGGTGACGTGGATACCGTGGAAGCCTGTCAATGTGAAGAAGGCCGAGCCAAAGGTGCTGTAGCCAATGCTAAACTTCTCACCAAAGAGGCCAACATATTCGTAGACCTGCCCACCCAGGAAAATGAGACCCATGATGATCGTGCCAATCAAGCCAAGCACAAGCTTGCGCTTGTTGCCTTTTGTAATACTCGAACGCGCCCAAATGATTGGAACGCTACTGAGTAGCAGAATGACAGTATTGAAAAGTGGATATCTCCAATCAAGATGTCCACCGCTGGGTAATACCCAGAACTTTTTCAAGCTACTACTGCGAATTTCCAGATAAAGGTATGCAGCAATCAGGTTAGCAAAGATCAACGCTTCCGAGGAAATGAAAAATATCATGCCCCACCAGTTGATGCCTCGACCTACCTCACCAACATGCTCCTCAAGTATTCTTACTTGTTCGCCGTGAGCGGTACTCATAACAGACTCCCTATCTTGATGATACGTGTATACTTATGGCACGCATCAAGCCTTTTGACGTTCTAAAACCCAACCCAGGATACAGATAATGACGAGAACAGCGCCAATGACCAGAAAGTACGCGTTGTAGATCAACCCAAAGAGCAACAGAGCAATTGACAAGGCGAGTGCAAGAGGCCAAATACTCGGCTTTGGACTAATTTCAGACTCATAGACAAGTCGCTCACGAAATTTCCTCTTCTTACGTTTCTTACCAGAAGCAGAAGGAACATCGAGGTAAACTTCTTTTTCTTGCACGCCCGTCTCAGTAGTAGAAGCTTCTTGCGTTACCTCGTTCTCAGCTTGCACACGCTCTTGCTCGTCTGTTTTCACCTCTTGCTGTTGTACGTTATTTTTTTGCTCTTGGGACACCATAGACCTCTTATTCATGTATCTTTCACCCTCCTATTCACTTATTCGGATAGAGAGGTTAGTGAGTAATAGTCTTCCAGTCGGCAATCTCTGGATTCTTCTTATCGTAGAATGGACGACGGCTACGCACAATAGGAATTTCCAAGAAGTTGTACTTCTTTGGTGGCGATGTAGTATCCCATTCGAGTGTAAAGGCATCCCATGGATCACTACCCGCTGGCTTGCCACTCTTTAAGCTGATAACGACATTGTATAGGAACACGATTATCGAGATAGCAATGATGAAGGCACCAATTGTTGCTAACAGGTTCAGTTCGTTCCAGCCAACAGTACCCGGATACGTGTAGTAGCGACGTGGCATACCGAACAGACCGAGAATGTGCATGGGGAAGAACGTCAGGTTGATGCCGATCATTATGAGCCAGAAGTGTACTTGAGCCAGGCCTTCACTCAGATACTTGTTTGTCATCTTGGGGAACCAGTAGTAGATACCCGCGAAAATACCGAGAGCCGTACCACCAAAGAGCACGTAGTGGATGTGTGCAACTACGAAGTAGCTATCGGTCATCTGGTAGTCGAAGGGCACTACAGCAAGGGCGGCACCATTCAAACCACCAATTAGAAACATGGCGATGAAGCCAAGTGCGAAGTACATAGGAGCTTTAAGCACGAGCTTACCGCCCCAAACTGTACCAATCCAGTTGAAGATTTTCACTGCGGTTGGAATGGCGATCAGCGTTGTGCTGGTGGCAAAGAACGCCTGTGCGATAGGTGGAAGACCAACTGCAAACATGTGGTGCGCCCACACAGTGAAGCTCAGGAAGCCGATAGCCACACCAGACCACGCGATAAAGGTATAGCCGAAGATTGGCTTGCGCGAGAAGACCGGTAGCACCTCTGAGATGATACCAAATGCTGGCAGAATGAGAATGTATACCTCTGGATGTCCAAAGGACCAGAACAGGTGCTGCCACAGCAGTGGGTCACCACCAGCCTGTGCTACATAAAAGTGTGTACCAGCATGGCGATCTAGTAGGAGCAGAACACTAGCGGCGGTCAGGCTAGGTAGTGCGAAGAGCAACAGGAATGCCTGCACCAGAATCATCCAGGTGAAAAGGGGCATACGGTTGATGCTCATGCCTGGTGCACGAAGCTTGAGGATGGTAACAACGAAGTTTACCGAGCCTGCAATCGACGAGATACCAAGCATCAACGTACCAAGCAGCCAGAAGTCAGAGTTTGCACCAGGAGTACAGGCAACAGCATGTAAACCACCACAACCAGATTGTAGTTCGCTCAAGGGGGCATACATGAACCAGCCGCCATTAGGTGCTGAATTGAACAAGAAACTTGCTTGCAGGAAGATACCACCAAAGAATAGCAGCCAATAGCCAAACGCATTCAAGCGCGGGAAGGCCATGTCACGAGCGCCAATCATGAGCGGTACGCTATAGTTACCAAAGCCTGCGAGAACAGGAATAATAAACAAGAAAATCATGGTGGTGCCATGCATAGTAAATACCTGGTTGTACTCCTCTGGAGACAACACGTGTCCATTTGGCACAGCCAACTGAGCGCGGATCAGGAGAGCCTCCATGCCGGCCACCAGGAAAAAGAAAAAGCCTGTGACGAGATACATGATACCGAGCTGCTTATGGTCGGTCGTCGTAATCCACTGGCCAATGTAGGTTTCGCTGAAACTCTTTCTGCGAACTCCTCTCGATGGACTCTCAATCATAGTCTGGGTTGCCATTGGCAAATCCTCCGAGGTCTAGTCCACCCCAAGCATTGGGGCGGATAGTGCATTTAGTTAAGCGACTCTAGATATGCTACCAACGCTTTAATATCTGATGGAGATACACTTACAATCATATCGTTGCCTGGCTTGATGCCCTGTGGGTCTGCAAGCCACTTTGCCAGATTACAGTCTTTTAGATTATTGGGGTCTAAACATTTATCGCGCTCATGAATCAAGATACCGCCCGCAATAAGATTGCGCTGCGCAAAGTGAGTGAGATTTGGTCCCACTTTACAAGCGACATTAGGATTGTCACAGGCAACACGTGGATCTTGATAACCTTTGATGTAGTTCTGCTCACTTCCTGCGACACCATGTCCGACAATACCATGGCAAGTTGCACAGACACCGTTAAAAACCTTTGCACCTTGTGCTTCCAAGCTTCCTGTTGGTGCGACGGCCGCCTGTTGCTGAGTAGTGACCCATGTGTTGAACGTGTCCTGATTGTCTATGATCGCATTAAAGGCCATATGTGCGTGTTGCGCTCCACAGAATTCAGCACATTCGCCGTAGTAGACGCCAGTCTTATCAGCTCTAAACCACCTTGTGTTGTTGTGACCTGGAATGTCGTCAGTCTTACCAGTTAAGGCAGGAATCCAGAAACTGTGAATGACGTTGTTTGAGTACAGTTCTACGTTCACGACAGTTCCCACAGGCGCATGCAATGAGTCTGCCGTCGTGATGTTGTACTGCGGGTAGTAGAATTCCCACCACCACTGATGCCCGATGGCCTCAACAGTGACTGTGTTCTTGTCATTTGGAACTGTTGACACCTGGAAAAGTCCCTGAATGGTGAAGCCAAGGATGACAAATAGAATAAGCGCGGGAATAACAGTCCACAACACCTCAACACGCAGGTTGCCATGATTCTGACGTGGATTTGGTGCGCCTGGCCTGCTACGGTAGCAGATGATCGAGAAAACCAATACGAATTCGACGATCACAAAGATAGTTGTAGCAATACCAAGAATGACGTAGAACAGGAATCTCTCACTGTCCGCTACAGGTCCTGCAGTGTTCAGGGTGGTGTGTAGACCGTATTGGGCAGGAGAATCTTCACCGCATGCGACCAGGAAAAACGCGAACAAGATACCCGTGAACAACATCATCCACGGTCTTGCGTTGCGAAATAGAGACTTCCTCACATCTGATCTCCTAACGAGTACATGAAGTACGTTCTTGTGACGATAACCAAGGAAAAACGAAGAACATAGTAGCATTTAAGAAATGCGATATTTTTCCATATTACCGAATAATATAGCAAGAGAGCCTGACAAGAGGCTTGCAGCTTCTCGATTTGACCTTACAGTGACCTAAAAGAAAGAGAGGCTGAGTAGTATAATTTATTCTTCATTTGTCAAAATAGCATCAATGTTTGTCTTTAAGCTTGGAAGATCATGCTCTACTATCGCCCAGATAGTGTCATGGTCAACCTTGAAATACAGGTGAATGAGAATATTTCGTACACCATTGGCCTGCTTCCATGGAACTTCAGGATAACGTTTCCTAAAATCTTGTGGAATAGCACTCACCGCCTCACCAATAATTTCAAGATGGCGAATAACCCACGTTTGTATTAATTCATTCTCGTCAAAAGCTTTTCGTCCTTGATCTGTATACTTTTGTATGTTGGCAATAGCCTCCTGAATATCTCGCAGCCTCTCTGTTGTATTTCTCATATAGGAATTGCGTCCTTTAGGACACGTTCTTTAATACGATCACGTAATATTTTTTCGGTTGCTACATCCACCTTGCAATTGAGTGTTTCTTGAAGGTCCATTAATAATCCTCCGAGGTCAAAGAGGGTGCGTCCTTCCTGCATATCTACCAGCAAATCAATATCGCTCTTCTCATCAGCTTCCCCACGCGCAACAGAGCCAAAGACACGCACATTGTATGCACCATACTCTTTTGCTAGCTGCAGAATATCTTCACGTTTTTCTTGTAGCAGGTCATTGAGATACATATCTTTGACGCTCCTTTCAGCTTATGCTATCGCGCCTATTGTAACATAGTTGATACCAAAATTCTGCTACGTATCTACACGATTTTGGCCTGCCCGTTTTCGCGTTCGATTTCGATCTCTTCGTCATCATCGTAGCAGGCGGATTCGTCGGCGCGTTGTTTGGCGTCCTGCGCTTGCATCCATTGTAGGAAGAGGATGCTGACGATGACGATAAAAAAGATACTACCAGGAATCCACATGAGCAGGCCGGCTAACTGCTGATCGGTCTCTGGCGAGATACCCCAAAGGCGTGGAGCATGAATATAACGGACGTAGAGCGGTGGCACAAAGGTTAAGCCCGCGCCTAAAAGTACCATAGGCATATCGCTAAAGAAAAGATAGGCCATCTTCCTGCCGATGGATAATGCAGGAAGACCCTCTTTCAGAGGACTGAGGATAGGCCACCAGAATAATACACCAGTTGTTATGAAGAGAAGATGCGACACAATATGCAAAGGCAGGTTGATAATCATCTCGTTATAGATAGGAGGCGCATGCCAAAACCAGAGATTCGCGTTGAACAGCACGCCTGTGAGAATAGGCATGGTGAAAAACTGGCCTATTCTTAGTACGATGCGATTACGCAGGATTGGTGCAATAAGCCAGCCCGGAATACCTAGCACCATCAATGGAGCACCCGCGAAGGATAAGAGCAGGTGCAGCACCATGTGCGCGCTAAAGAGATAATCGTCTGCTAACCTGTCCAAAGGAGTAAAGAGCGTCCAAAAGATAACGTTGACACCAAGCAAAAATGAGACTACCTGGCTCATCTTTACGCCGTCGGCAAGATGATATTTTACGCGTAGAGGTCCTACACCATATAAATATAAGCAGATGATAGCAATGGTGCCGATAATGATCGATGGTTGCCAGTTCCAAGCGGTCAGCCAGAAGTTAAGTCCTAAATTTGCATTGTTCATACTGCATAGCCTTTCCTGTATCTCCTCGATAATACTATAACAGGAGAAGAAAAGGGTTACAAGTTTAAATAAAGGGAGAGAGAACGTTGGGGGGAAAGCAGGGAGACCGCAAGGGTCTCCCCTACATGTTCATGAACCCCTACCTCCATGTAGGGGAGACCCTTGCGGTCTCCCTGCATGTTCACCACTTTCCCCCCAAAGGATGGAGACCTCCATTATTTCTCTCTTTGACATCTTGCTAAAGTTTCGTTATCATCTCATGAGACATAGTTTGCTATTATGTTTCGCCTAGCTTAAATTTGCGAAATGCTTAGAGAAGCAAGCAGGGAAATAAACAATGAATATTCATCGCCTCATGAGAATACTTGCCATCATAACAACGATCAGTTCATACGTGATATTAGTGATGGGGTCGATTGTGACAAATACAGGTTCAGGTCAAGGATGCGGTAATTCCTGGCCGTTTTGTCATGGTCAAATAATTCCTGGTACCATTACCATTGCCGGTGTGATCGAATACAGTCACCGCGTCACATCAAGTGTTGATGGTCTTTTGGTACTCGCACTAACCGCCGGGACGTGGCTGTTGTACAGAAGAGATTTTCGCGCCAAGCTCTTTAGCCTTATGAGCCTGTTCTTCGTTATTTTACAGGGTGCGTTAGGTGCTCTTACAGTGATATACGAAGGAACATACGTAAAGCTGTGGCTACTTTCTGTACACTTTGGACTCTCCTTAATCGCACTTGCGAGTGTTGTCCTGCTTACCATTCGTCTCTATCAACTCCATGGGCAACTTCAACAAGGCACTACGAGCGTCCGTTTCGAGGGGAAACGCTTGCAGTATGCGTTGTGGGGCCTGGCGGCCCTGACGTACGTCGTTGTGTACACAGGAGCGTTAGTCGAACATGCTGGAGCAGTCGCGGCCTGCGGGTCTCAGGTTGTAGGATGCAGTTCTACGTATTTTCCCAATCTTACTTCTTTAGCGGGTATTCAAGTGCTCCATCGCTACGCGGCTTCGTCACTGTGGTTGCTAGTGCTTGGCGTCCTTATTGTTGTCGTACGCAACTACAATGCACGTCGTGATCTTGTGCGCGGAGCATGGGCAGCATTTATTCTGATTACGCTGCAGGCCATAAGTGGGATGATAACGGTATTCACGGGTGGTCAATTGCTAGCGGCACTACTGCATATAACTATTATCTCGTTTTTCTTTTCTGTACTATGCTACCTCTGTGTCCAGGTTGGTTGGCCGTGGAGGAGAGACAAGAATAAAGTCCAGCAAGCTGTGGATAGCAAGCAAATGGAGTTGAAGCCTGTTTCTTAGGTCGAACATTACGCTATCTATGTTTAGGGATTTGTAAGGTAGATATTTATCCTTGCAAGGGGTACATCAGGTGAGAGGACGACAATAGGGGAAGTCGAACTATTTATCGAAGGGGATTTTTGTATGAAGGTTATGCACGGCACAGAAGATGTCGTCGCGACACCCCAGGTGCCGCGTAAGCAGGAAGCTGGGCCAATCCGTCAAACGATCTCTAGCTATATCAATCTCATCAAGCCACACGTGACGGTACTCTTGTTAGGCACAACGGCGGCGGCGATGACGATTGCAAAGGGAGCTTTTCCTGCGCTTGGTCTGCTGATCGCTACTCTGCTTGGTGGCGCAATGGCCGCGGGTAGCGCGAACTGCATCAATTGTTATATTGACCGCGATATTGACCAACTCATGGGACGTACACAGAGGCGTTCGCTGCCTGCGGGCAAGGTTCAGCCAACACAGGCGTTGGTTTTTGGCGTTGTGCTGGGGCTTGGCTCGTTTGTGATACTCTACTTTTTTGTGAACCTGCTGAGCGCAGTGCTAGCCTTCTCCGCGATCCTGTTTTATGTGTTCGTCTACACACTTGGTTTGAAACGTACAACGGCACAGAACATTGTGATCGGCGGTGCTGCTGGTGCCGTACCAGTGCTGGTTGGTTGGGCCGCTGTAACAAATTCGTTAAGCATGCCAGCAATCTGGTTATTCGCCATCATTTTTTACTGGACTCCACCCCATTTCTGGGCGTTGTCGTTGCTTATCAAAAAAGACTATGAGAAAGCAAACGTACCTATGTTGCCAGTAATGATGGGTGAGCGCGAGACACGCAAGCAAATTATGCTCTATTCGTTAATGCTGCTGGCGGTGACGCTGATTCTCTTTGTGACTCATACAATGGGCTATATCTATCTTGTATCGGCGATTATACTTGGCGGTATTCTGCTGTATATGGCTATAAAGCTTATGGTTGATAGGACAAAAGACTGGGCGCGTACTATCTTCTGGTATTCTAACTGCTATCTTGCTGCGATCTTCGCGGTAATGGTTATAGACAGAGTTCTGCATTTTTAATTCAAGGAAGTCAGGCACGGAACATTATGAACTGGCGTCTTGCCTCACGGCTCTCGGTCATTACATTGGCAATACTCGTTGTCGTTATTGTCACGGTCATACAGAATAATAAAGGAATGTTTTCTGGTACCGCGGCAGCAGGTTCTTCGGGATTGCAGGGCAGCGATCTTGGCGGCACAGCAGCACCAGAGTTTACTCTGACCGATCAGAATGGGAAGCAGGTTTCGCTATCCCAATTCAAGGGACGCCCAGTTGTGCTGACATTTTTGTATACACATTGTCCCGACCAATGTCCGCTTACAGCAGAACGTCTGCACTCATCAATGATTAGTCTTGGGAGCGATGCCGCCAAAGTGGGAGTTGTCGCAGTCAGTACAGACCCCAAAGGGGACACGATGCAAGCGGCGCAGAAGTTTACGATGCAGCATAATATGCAGGATTACTGGCACTACCTTATAGGAACACAGGATACATTAACTCCAATATGGACCGCATACAACGTCTATGCACAGGGGCAGCAGCAATCCGTTGACCATACGCTTGCGATTTACATTATCGACAAACAAGGGCATGAACGTACCTTCTTCGGTGGAAACAATTTCAATCCCGACCAGGTGACAACCGACCTCAAAATTCTTTTGAAAGAATAATACGTACAGCAAAAACAGACAGGTCCTGGCATGCCAGGACCTGTCTGTTTTTGCTGTACGTATTATTTACAAAGCGCGACGTGGAGCTCTTCTATAGGTGATGGCTCGCCAGATGAGCACAAGCAGGATGGCACCAATCAAGGCTCTAACAATGGGGACATTGAATATATAGATGTCACCGATACCGTTGATGACAAGCACACGTGTCATCAACCAGATACCAATCAGAGCTACAATGATTGAACCGATGATGCCAAAAGGCACGCTAGACCTGACAATGCGCTCCGCAGCATAGCCTACAATAGCCGCAATAATGAGATAGAGTATAAGATCAAGACCGATAGAAAAAACATTATTGCCAAGTTTCACAGTGATGCCGTCAGCAAGTACTAGTAGTGATGCTAGCATAGTCGTTCTCCTTTACGTAGCTACTCCATATATTCCTACATAATATAAATGTGTATAAATGTGAGTAGCATCGATGCTTCTCTATTAGAAAGGGTTGCATCTTATTTGTTATACGCATGACAGCTACTGTACAGTTTCATTCCATGCTATAAAATTAAGATGGCATCTACGCATTTTCTTTGCCTCGTTCCTGAATGTATTGCCGTGCTTTCTCCACAGTCTGCGTGCCGCTCATTTTCACAATGAGTCGTCGCAATATCACAGCATCTTTGATAGGTGCTATTTGTTTTTCTGCAAGGTCTATAACTTCGTATATCCATTTGTACTTTATTTATTGCCTTTGCATACAAGGTAGTGTACATTTATTAGGTAGACTATAATCAGTCAGGAACCCCATGCATAGAATGCAGGGGCTTGTCGAACGGCTATGACAACGTAAGTTCTGACTAGTGGGCTTCTCTTCTTTTTCGGAGGAAGGGATGCAGCAGCGCAATGGGCTAGTTTTCAAGTACGTCGAGGTGTCTCTCTAGCCTAGACCTCTACCCGTCACGCCGAAGCGGATACCCTTCGGGGTTATGCCTGTTGTGCCATCACGAAGAGAAATCACACCCTAGCTTGACTAGGAGTTAGGAAATCCTATATGCGAATACCTGTAGTAGACCATCAAGGTGTAGCACTCATGCCGTGTACATCCCCAAAGGCGCAACTGCTCATCAAAGAGGGCAAGGCGCGTCCCAAGCGCAATAAACTTGGACTGTTCTTCATTCAGTTGACCTACGTCCAAGCACCTGACACTCAACCGCTTGTTATGGGCATTGATCCTGGCAGTTCGTTTGAGGGCTACAGCGTAGTTGGAACGTGTGACACGGTGCTCAACCTCATGGTAGAAGCACCAACCCATGTCAAGAACGCGGTTGAAACGAGACGAACTATGCGCCGTGCAAGGCGACACCGAAAGTGGAGACGTCCATGTCGAAGCAACAACCGTCTCAATAGGAAGAAACGGATACCGCCTTCTACCTGTAGTCGATGGGAGGCAAAGGCACGCGTGGTCAAGCATCTTATGACTATTCTTCCCTTGACGTGTGTGGTGGTTGAAGACGTGCAAGCCACCTCCAAGAAGGGCAAGAAGTGGAACATGGCCTTTAGCCCTGTGCAAGTGGGCAAGATGCATCTGTACCGCTTGCTCTCTGACATGGGGTTACAGGTAGAAACGCGTGAGGGATGGCAAACCAAAGAATTGCGAGACTTCTACGGACTCTCTAAGACGAAAAAGAAGGACAAACAAGCCTTTGACTCACACGCCGTTGATGCATGGGTGTTAGCAGCAACCGTGAGTGGGGCAACAAAGCCAACATGTACAAGGTTATGGTATGTGGTTCCTGCACGCTTGTACCGTCGTCAACTCCATGCACTGCAACCATCTCAAGGCGGTATCAGGCGTCCCTACGGCGGTACATGGTCAATGGGACTCAAGCGTGGGACATTGGTCATGCATCCCAAGTACGGCTTGTGTGCGGTTGGAGGATGTGACCGCAAAAAGAAGACGATCAGCCTTCATGCCTATCGTAATAACAAGCGACTGACGCAAGGGGCGAAAGTGGACGTGTGTCATGTGCTGACATGGGTTGCCTTTCGTTCCTGGTTGGTTGCCTAGTCCAGAAAGCGACACGAGGCCGTGTGCCTTTCATTCCTCCCCATGCGTGGAACGCAGAGGTCTCCTGATAAGGAACGAGATGAAAGAGTTTAAATAGTATGCATAAGTCTTTACACGGGATTGGCTCTATTTTTTTGATGCTTGTAGCTCTATGTGTCTTTCTATTCGCTACTACAGCATCTTTCGCTCGCAATGTAGGCGTTCCTACTGGTTTTGTATACGACCCACATAGTTTTGGTCTGCACGGAGGTGTACATGCGTTACCTCGCACTTCTGATCTGCTTCCTGCAAATACACTGCCACACACAAATGTTGTGAGCTCTTCAAATTGGGCTGGCTTTTACGCTGGTACCGGTTCTGGAAGTGGCTTCAAGCAAGTCATGGGAAATTGGTATACACCTTGTACCTCAGGGAGAGTTGACCGCAATCATTTAGATGCACAGTGGGTTGGTATAGGCGGAATCTATGGCAGTCAGCGTCTGCTTCAAGTAGGAACTGCCTTGCTCACCGATGGCCGTTTTCATCTCTTCTACGAGTTATTTCCCAATCCTCCAATAATTAGCAACCAAAGCTTTAGTTGCGCGAATGCGTTTACTGCCGAGGTAGACTACAACTTCTATAGCAAAGGTATCAATAAAAATCACATCTCTATCAAAAACCTATCAACAGGCTTCACGCTCGAACGTACTATAGCAGATAGCAAGTTCCAACCCGATATGCAGAGTGCAGAATGGATTGATGAGCGTCCAAGTTGTAGTAATGGCTTAACTGATCTTGCAAACTTTCACTATGTTGGCTGGACAAATACGCTAGCTAGAGGTAATACGAACAGCGCAAATCTTGCTGGTATTCGGTCCTTTGTCAACAATGCCATTGTTATGCAAGATAAAAATCAGCATGTGCTAGCGAAACCAGATGGTCTCAACGTTAATAACACGTTTAAAGATCGGTGGTACAGCGCTGGAAGCGATGGAAGTTGTTAAATCCACGTCGTAGTCTTTCACCCAGGCGAACGAAGGGTTTCTCGATAAGAAGGAATGAAAGCAATGATACTGGAAGAATAACGGCAAGAACCCAACCCCACAAGACACCGTATTCAATGCTGCGATGCCATCCATGTAATCCTTTGATGAAGCCATTAGCGAAGAAGGCGATCAATGGTACGTGCCACATATAAAGACTATACGAAATGAGCCCTATCCAGCGTAGGGGCGACCACGCGAAGGGACGCTTGAGATTTCTATGGCCGAAGAGGATTGCTAGCACGAAGAGACCAAAGCCAAGAGCGAGGAATAACTCGCTATACCAGTCATAGTAGTGAATAAGCGGGTCAAGGAAATGCAGCGCATAGTGGTAGTACCAGATATTGAAATGCCACAATGCCATTATGAAGAGTTCGAGCAGTGCAACACCAAAAAGTGTTGGGCTAACATCACGCATAAAGTGATTCCATCGACTGTCGGCAGGTGTGTTTTGCGCGTAAATGTAGGCACAACTGATGAGCATACCGATAGCGAAATCTTCGAGGTATTTGCCCTGATTACCATAGACAAAGAGCAAAGCGGTATCGATAAAAGAGCGCGGAAGCGATAGGAACGTCTGGGTTGGATTCCACTGGTAGTAATGCCCCCAGTAACGTGAGAGTACTCCCCATGCAACCAGAGCAAAAAGACAAAGTGTAATGGAGATTGTGCGCCATGCCATACTGCCATGTCTCACGATCAGACCAATACCTAAGGCCAGCAGAGGGAGCAGCATATAGAATTGCGCCTCAACAGCGAGAGTCCAGAAGGGGCCATCAATCTGCTGGAAGGTCGATGGTGAGTCCATGAAGAAGGTGAGGAATAGCCAGATATCTTTCAAGTGTTGCGGCTTTAAGTATTCCTGATGGAAAAGCACAATCATGAGGAACAACGTCACATAGTATGCTGGAATGATGCGAAAGCCACGTCGCAGGTAGAAGAGCCGCAGTGAAGGCCAAGGCGCCTGGAACAGGAGCGACTTCGCATAGGGCATGAAGAGCAGGAAGCCAGAGAGAACAAAGAAGAGTGTTACCCCCGACTGACCCGCCAGAGCAAGTGCGCCAACTACCGAGCCGAAGTCATGAATAGGACGCCAGATATTTGTCTCCCGTGCATAAAAGTTGACGTGGAAGAATAGCACAGACAGACAGGCAATAGCACGGACACCATCGAGGACCGCAATCGTGTTTTTTTGCTTGCTCCCTTCTAGCAGTATGCTGATCGCACTATGAATCTGCTGTAGCCGACTCTGAGGTCGAACGGTAGACTCAGGGGACGACGGAATCGAAGGTGTAGGTTTTGTCGGAGTAATCATTATTATCTCTTGTCTTCGTTTGAAATAGCGTTAAGACGTACGTACTTGCGAATATTTCTGTTTTGTTATCTATTAGTAACGAAGATAGTTAAGAACTAATGATGAGAAAGGGACTATTGGGGGACAAAAACATATCGAGAGTGTGATAACGCTCTTACGCTATCACACTCTCGATATGTTTTTGCTATGGCTCCTGCTTACGCGGGAATCATTTCATTGGGGTTGAGTACATACTTTTTAGCTGCTCCCTTGTCAAAATCCTGGTAGCCTTGAGGTGCATCGTCCAGTTTGATGACGGTAGCATTGACGGCCTTGGCGATCTGCACTTTGTCGTTGAGGATAGCCATCATCAGTTGATAATGGTAGCGCATAACAGGACATTGACCAGTCGAGAATGTCAGCGATTTGGCCCAACCAAGACCAATGCGCATGCCAAGTTGACCAACCTGAGCATTCGCGTCAATGCCTCCTGGATCACCAGTCACATAGAGACCTGGAATACCGACTTTACCAGCGACCTGTGTGATAGTCATGACATCGTTAAGCACAGTGGCAGGAGCTTCTGTTGCACCATGACCATGACCCCGCGCCTCGAAACCAACGCAGTCAACGGCGGCATCTACCAATGGCTCACCAAGAATTTGAGCAATCTTATCAGGAAGGTCACCACTCGTCGAAAGATCGACCGTTTCGCAGCCAAAGCTCTTCGCCTGTGCCAGGCGCTCGGTATTCATGTCGCCCACAATAACGACGGCGGCACCAAGTAGCTGAGCGGATGCGGCACATGCGAGTCCGACAGGTCCCGCGCCAGCAACGTATACGGTTGAACCTGTTGTTACACCAGCGGTGAACGCACCATGATAGCCTGTCGGGAAGATATCTGACAGCATAGTCAGGTCCTTAATCTTTGCCATGGCCTGGTCACGGTCAGGAAATTTCAGCAGGTTCCAGTCGGCATAGGGGACCATGACGTACTGGGCCTGTCCACCAACCCAGCCACCCATATCGACATAGCCATATGCGGCACCGGGACGGGCAGGATTGACATTGAGACACACACCGGTGTTGCCAGTTTTACACATACGGCAACGACCACAAGCGATGTTAAATGGCACGGAGACGAGATCACCTATGTTGAGGAACTGAACGTCACTACCCATCTCGATTATTTCACCAGTGATTTCGTGACCTAATGTCTGGCCTTTTGGAGCAGTAGTACGCCCACGTACCATATGCTGATCGCTGCCACAAATATTTGTCGCCACGATCTTGAGGATAACACCATGTTCGGCCTTACGGACGTTTCCTGGTACGCCTGCTGGTATCTCTAGCTTGGGGTAATCAATACTTTGAACAGCAACTTTGCCGGGCTCTACGTAGACGACGCATTTGTTGCCTGCCATGTCGTTCTCCTTCTCTACACTGAGAGTAGACGTGCTTGCAAACATACAAGATGCCATGTAAGGGGAAAGTGTTTCCTGTACGCTTCAGCACATATGTTCGTCTTCTTCAGGGTCTGCATTGACGTTGATTTGACGTTACACTATTGTGATGTACAAGGATGCACTACAAAACTCAAAGAACGTTTGCGCCTACCTGGAGGCACGCGGAAATGTCGCTTGTGAATGGTGAGCGGATGTGTTCAGGGTAGTATTTGTAGTTGTGAGTTCCTACATTCCCCTGGTTACGCTTGGTTCGTTTATCTACCCAATATATATAACATGAAGAAAGGTTCCTTGTCAATCGAAAATCTAATGTAATACAAGCAGTTAGTCATTTAACGAGGTAATTCAGAGAGATAAAAAAGAAGATTGTGACAATGTATAGTCACAATCTTCTTTTTTATCTCTCTGAATTACTTTTTGTTGGTAGTGTCCTCGTCGTTCTCCTCGGTGATATTGTAGGGTGGTACCTCAATAGGGACACGATAGCCACCGCCGTAGGTTGCGTTTGATGGTGGTGGATCACCCTGTTGAACAGGCGTTAGAAGGTCAGTTGAGATGGCCTTGACCAGTCTTTCAATGCGCTCCCAACGTGGGGGATAGCGGTCGGCATAGAATTTCTCACGGCCCTCAGCATCGTAGGCGCAGAAGACATATTCCTGGTTGCCATAGCGATAGTTTACACGCGTATAGGGAATACGGACAAGTTCAACGACCTGCAATGTGGCACGTGAGGTAGCTTGTGTGCTATCGTCGGGCTGAAGTGGCTTCGTCGTGCTCCGCTGCTTCTCCTGGTGCTCTGCATTAACAAGCGCAACAGCAGTACTCCATACATCCATTGGCACATTATTTGGTGCAACGCCAGACAGAAATGTGTCGTCAACTTCAGCATTGTAGACGAGTTCACCACCCGCATTAAGCAACTGTTGCTGTGGAATAACACTTTCGCCGACGATACGCGTTTGCACGTTGAGGTCGAAACGGCGTGCGATCTCGCGGTGGCGCACAACCTTACCAGTACCACCGCAATTGGCGCACTGAGACATCTTTGTACCTTCGCAGACTGCACAGACACGCTTGCCATTGCCACAAGTACAATCAACCTCACCATTGATACAATCAGGGCAAGGAACGGTAGGACCCTTGCTTGCAGGGTCGGCATCGACTGGATTAGGAATTGGTACACCTTGCTGACGAATGGTCTCGAACACATCCGAAACTCTCTCGCCAACCGAGGTGGCGACATTCTCGGCCTGCTTCTGAAAGAAAGGTTTCTTCTCGCCTACCGTCCAATCAGCAACATAGCCACGTCCGCGACAGGTGGTGCATTTCTTTTTTGTACGGCCCTTACACTCGGGACACACAATCCAGCCGCGTCCGTTACAGGAAGCACAAAGAGTTCGTCCCGTACCGTTACAAGTCATACAGGAGGCGACTTCTTCCAAACCCTCAAGTTTTGTACGACTGGCAGGTGCTTTGAGACTTGAAATTTCTGGCAGGTCATAGTCCCAAACAGGCAGAATTGGTTGAGGTGTATTTGTGGTAGAGTGACCTGTATAGGGTTCGGTTACAGACTCCATAGAGCGTGTTTCCCAGCGCGTCTGTACTGTAACCTCCCACACCTCGTCGTTGTGCCAGGAGACAATGTCCATATAGGTGCCGAGGTCTTTTGCTACGCGCCAGTTCTCGTTACTCCACAAATTGGCGAGCTGACGGATACGTTGCTCATCAAGGTTGGTAGCTTGACGCGGTACAGGTGCTGTTTGTGCTTGCTGCCAATAATCGCTAGCTTTATCAACGACGCGCTTGAAACGCAATTGTGCCTCGCTCGCGCTTTGTGTGAATGCTTTCTTGACTTCTTCTAACCGCTTATTTAGCTCTTCTTTATTTGGCTGACCTTGCTTAAATAGCGGGTCCTGCGGGTCCCAATTATCGCTCATAATACATGTGCCTCCCTGGTATCTATAACAGATGTGTATTTTTTTGTTGTTATCATTTATACGCTAGATGAGTAGGCAGGTTGTATGAAGTAATCGGTATTCAAGACAAGAACTGGTTCGTATACATGGCATCAAAATTCAGGCTTTTGACGGTTTTGCCTGACGCGTCTTGTACGCCACCGGAATTGAGAATAAATTCTGGATAGCCATGCCAGGCGGCGGCATCCTGCATACCCCATTTACGCCCGTTATCGACATAGCGCGGACTGAGGTACTGCTGGCTTTGGAGGACTAGGCCTGTATCTGGAAAGGTGCCTCTTGGAGCCTCATCAATTAGAGCTTGCGCGGACTCTTGAGCGTGTGTACGCGCGTATTCGTAGCCCTTCTGTGTTGCGACCATGAAGCGGCGTAGCAGCTCTGGTTTCTGCTGAATTTCGGTGGGGCTAGTGATAATGTTTGGAGTATAGTAGTCGGCAACACCATAGTCTGTGATAGGAAAGACATTTAGCTGCGTGCCTTGACGTTGCGCTTGAATGACCTCCCAGCCCTCAAAGACCCAGGCGAAATCGACGCGTTTGGACTGTAGAGCCTGCATCGCGTCTACATTTAGCGTGACATTTTTGAATGTGCCCTGTCCACCATCGTGCTTGATAATCTCGCTGACAACCGCACCTTCATAAGGTGCGCCAAAACCACCATAGGTTTTACCATCTAGTTGACCAGGACGTGTAATGCCAGAACTTTTTAGTGTCACGAGCGCAGAGGTATTGTGCTGCATGATCGCTGCGATAGAAACAACTGGTTGGTTCACTGCGGCATCAGCAACGATGCTTTCAGTGGAACTAATACCTACATCGGCCTTCCCACTGCTTACCAGGACATCAGGAGATACATTGCTAGAATAGGGTTGAAGTTTCAGGTCAATCCCTTGCTCTAAGTACCAATTATTTTTTAACGCGACATAAATACCTGTATGGTTGGTGTTTGGAGTCCAATCCAATGCCAACTGCATCTTTGTAAGCTTTTGAGATCCATGTGCGGTTGTAGAGGTATTGCTGCGTTGTTGCTGTACAAGGAATGCTCCGACAACGGCAAGAATGAGAAGTAGGGGAATACCGATACTCAAGCCCAGGCGAATACGAGAATTCATGAATGAGTCCTTTCTATGTACTACTTTCTGGTTGCGCCGTGATACCACGGTAAGGCGAGACGTTCGATCAATGATACAAGGCCAAATAAGACAAGACTTAGCACAGCAGTTACGACGATAGCAGCGAACACGAGAATAACTGCATGTGAATTGAACGAGGTCTGCATGTAAATGCCCAGACCTTGATAGGCTCCCACATATTCGCCGAAAATTGCTCCCGTGACGCTATAGGTTGCGGCGATGCGCAAGCCTGAGAAGAACGAGGGCATGGCTCCGGGGAGGCGCACGAACCAGAGTGTTTGCCAGCGCGACGCTTTCATGCTTTTCATAAGCCGCAAGAGATCGGGATCAGCGCTTAGGAGGCCGTCAGCACAGGCAACTGCTATAGGAAAGAAACAGTAGAGTGTGACAACAACGATCTTTGGACCGAGATCAAAACCGAACCAGATGAGCAGAAGTGGTGCAAGCGCGATCATGGGAATGGTCTGCGATGTGACAAGGATGGGATAGACGGCGCGGCGTACTGCCGAGGATATATCTATTACTATAGCAAGCAAGACGCCGAGTAGGGTTGCTGTTGCGAGACCAAGTACTGTTTCTAATAAGGTTTGAAGCGTGTGACCAGAGATAACGTCCCAGTTATCGAATAGTGCTTGTAGAATCGCGGTTGGAGCTGGCAGCAGGGCGGTACTGACTCTACCTGCCCGTACAAATAATTCCCAGATGGCAAATAGGGCAAAGGCAAGCACAAAGGCGGGGCCATAGCCAGCGATGCCACGCAGTCGCGCGTGTTTCATTAAAGTAACAGGTGGGGTTGAAATCATACTGGTTGCTCCTTTAAGAGCAGTGAGAGCAGTTCCTGCTCCAAGCGTACCGCGGGTTCAAGGGCGAGATGTTCTTGACGGCGTGGACGTGGTAGGTCAACCTCGACAACGCGGAGGACGCGTGCAGGTCGCGCACTGAGAACATAGATACGGTCGGATAATAAGAGAGCTTCGCGCACATCGTGCGTGACGAAGAGGACGCTTGCATGCAGCGACTGCCACAGATCAAGAAGCCATATCTGCAAAGAGAGACGTGTCAGGGCATCAAGGGCTCCAAATGGCTCATCCAATAAAAGAAACGAGGCATTGAAGAGAACGGTACGCAGCAAGGCAACGCGCTGGCGCATGCCACCCGAAAGGGTTGCTGGATAGTTTTGCGCGAAGTCTGATAGGCCAAAGCGTTTCAGCAGTTCGCGTGCCTCTTGTTGCGCCTGCTTGCGTGGCATGCGACGCACATCCAGCCCTAACATAACGTTCTCTTCAACGGTACGCCAGGGTAGGAGTAGCGGTTGCTGTGGCATATAGCCTGACAAGCCCGCACGCTTGCTACCAGGGTTTCCATCTATGGCGACGATACCGCTTGTTGGTTCGTCAACGCCTGCAACGATATTGAAGAGTGTGCTTTTGCCACAGCCACTGGGTCCAATGAGTGTGACAAATTCGCCATCGGCAACAGTCAAGTCAATTGGCGCAAGTGCATCTACCAACTTGCGTCCGTCTCGATAAGTTTTTGTCACGCCGTGTACAGATAATTTGAATGAGTCCACGCCATACCTCGCATGCATACAAAAGGCCGCAACTCCTGAGAGAAGAGGAGTTGCGGCCTGTGTAGAATCTCTGTGAGATGCTGGTAGGACCGTTACCCGCTTCCCTACGCTGGTATTATCCAGATCAGGTTCATAGGGACCGTAGCACGTTCGATATGTGCTAGCATCTCAGCAAATAGCGCCCCTAGCGGAAAAAGTATTTTTTTGTTTTGTGCTACACATATTATACGAGATAGGTGGAAAGGAATGCAAATTGATAGAGAAATTTTTGTATTTTCATATGAGGCATTCAAAGATCGATAGCTTTGCAGTGTTCCGTCTCTCGGAGCAAACTCATTAAGCAAGAGACAGAACAAAAACAGAAGAAAATGCGTAAAGTGCATTTTCTTCTGTTTTTGTTCTGTCTCTTGCTTAGCGACCAAGCAAGAATCCTAACAAGCTGTTTGCAGCAGGGTTGGCAGCATTAATAACGAATTGGGCGGCAACCGTCAGAATGACCAGGGCCGCGGCAGCGAAGGTGATTGAGGTGCCCAGACCAATTGGCGTTGCCAGGCGGTCTTGTTTGAGCGGTGCATCAAAGTACATGGACTTAATGATACGCCCATAGTAGACCAGCGAGACAATGCTATTGAGCAAGGCAATGATGACGAGCCAGTTCAGGCCAAGCCCCCAGGCGGTACTGAAGATAATGACCTTACTCCAGAAACCTGCGAGAGGCGGTATACCAGCAAGCGAGGCTAGACAAGCTGCTGTACCTGCTGCCAGGAGTGGAGAGCGTCGTGCCAGACCTCGGAAGTCCTCGATTCTATCACCACCTGTCAGGTCGCCAAGGGCGATGATACCGGAGAAGGCACCCAGGTTTGTCACCACATAGATCAGAATGAAGAACAGCACGGCAGCATTTCCATCGGATCTATTGCTGGCGAAGCTAGCAACGAAGCCGACGAGAATGTAGCCAGCCTGCGCAATACTGGAATAGGCCATCATGCGCTTGGCGTTGGTCTGCACCGCAGCGACGAAGTTACCAAGCGTCATGGTCAGCACTGCGACAATTGAGATAAGCACGACCAGCGATGTGAGGTTAACCTGGCCTAGGCCACCATCGATGAAGACACGAATCAGGGCTGCGAAGCCTGCCGCCTTAGAGCCAACGGAGAAAAACGCTGTTGCGGGTGTTGGCGAACCTTCGTAGATATCTGGCGCCCACATATGGAATGGGACAGCAGAAATCTTGAAACCGAAGCCTGCCAGGATAAGCACACCCGCCACAAGTTCCATCAGGTTGCCTTGTAACGAGATCACGGCATTTCCTGCATTAACCCCACTACCTACATGGATACCATTTCTAATGAGCATTGCAATACCCATCAGATCAGTTGTACCAGTTAAACCATAGAGGAGCGCAAAGCCGTAAAGCAGAATAGCCGACGACATCGCACCAAGCAGCACGTATTTGACAGCAGCCTCTGCTGACTTCTCGTTCGCGCGAATCAGACCCGCCATGACATAGAGTGGTATGCTGGTCAATTCGAGCGAGATATAGATGGTGATAAGCTCTGTTGTGCTTGCCATCAGCATCATGCCTACCACAGAGAAGAGCATGAGTGTGTAGAACTCGCCATCGGACCTTACATACTTCGTAACATACTCGTATGACGCAAGAATCATCACAACCGCGATCAGTAAGAAGATAATCTTAAAGAAGACAGCGTATGAGTCAACGGAGAGCATGTTAAAGAAGGCATGATTAGCATGCGAGAAATCCAGAATAAAGATTTGCGAGATCGTCAGTGCGACTGGTACAATTAAGCCAATCAGTGCGGTTGCCACCACGACGATACGTCGTTTTGTGAACAGGTCTACCGCCATCACCACCAGAGCGACCAGGGTGAGGGTCAACTCTGGTGAGAGCAAGTAGAGATCAGACAACTTGAGCATACAGTACTCCCTAAAGTAGTATCTCTACTTTACAACAGCCGAGGCCGCACGCATAAGCTGGCTCAGGCTAGGTGTAATCACATTAATAAGGGCGGTTGGATAGATGCCGACAAACACAATTACCGCTGCCAACGCGAAGAGTGGAATCAACTCACGGAGACTTGCATCGGGCAGCCAATCCCATTTCTTGTTAAACGGACCATAGAAGACACGTCTAATCATCCACAGGAGATAGCTAGCGGTCAGAATCATAGTAAAGACAGAGACAACCGTTACCGCAGTCCAGACCTGGAAGCTGCCCGTAAACACCATATATTCAGCGACAAAGCCTGCTAATCCAGGCAGACCAAGCGAGGCAAGAGCAGCAAAAGTGAACAGCGTAGCAAGCATAGGCATACGCTTGGCGACACCACCAAAGATCGCAATCTCACGCGTATGTGCCTTGTCATAAATCACACCAACACAGAAGAACAGGAGGCCAGTAATGATGCCATGACTGAACATCTGCACCGTTGCGCCCGTTAGAGCTGCCATACGGAAAGCGGCATCACCGGTGCCAGTTGCAGCCGCAACGCCTAAGAGGATGATACCCATGTGGCTCACGCTTGAATAGGCAATAAGCCTTTTCATGTCCGTCTGTACCAGACAAATACCAGCACCATAGATAATGTTGATAACCGCGAGTACGGCTAGCACGCCTGAAAACTCATGGACACCCTGTGGAAACAGAATCAGACAGAAGCGAATCAGGCCGTAGGCACCCATCTTGAGCAGGATACCAGCAAGAATAACGCTGACCTCTGTTGGTGCATCTGTGTGTGCGTCGGGCAACCATGTATGTAACGGAAACATCGGTATCTTGACAGCAAAAGCTGTGAAGACGAGCAGGAACGCGACAAGCTGTAAGCTCATTGTCACGCCGATAAGCGGTATCTGTACACTCCCGACAAGCAGATGCGATGAGAGATCGTCTAGCTTTGCTGAAGTTCCACCAATAGTTACATAAACCAGGATGAAGCCAGCCAACATGAAGACGCTGCCAAAGAACGTGTACAGCAGAAATTTCCATGCCGAATAGATACGTCCAGGTACGCCATGCTTGATCGCATCGTTGCCCCAGATGCCGATGAGCAGGAACATGGGAGCCAGTTCCACTTCCCAGAACAGGAAGAACAGGAACAGGTCAAGCGAGACGAAGACACCCATTACCCCCGTTTCAAGCAATAGAATTAGCGCGAGGTACTCTTTGACGCGTGTCTTCTCCCAGCCGCCGATCACAGCAAGCATGGTGATAAGCGCATTCAAGACGACCATTGGTAAGCTCAATCCATCAATACCTACGAAGTAGTGGATATTGAAGTGGAATGAACCCGCGTTAAAGTTAATCCACGAAACGTCAAAAGAGTCTGCCAGGTGCTTTAGACTACCAAAGTGGTTAAAGCCACCGTTTGCCAGGATACGAAAGAACATTACTATTGAGAGCGCAAAAACGAGCGCAGAAAAAACGAGTGCTACCCAGCGAGCAATTCTCGTCGGCGTTGCATAGACTCCTACCGCACCAATTACAGGCAGTAGGAGAAGCCAGGTTATATCATTTGCGAATATACTCATCCTGTTTTATCCTTCTTACCTTGCCACGTAATTGACTAGTATGAGCACAACTGCCACAAGTATCGCGACGCCCCCAAAGAAAGTCACCATGTAGGATTGCACTCTACCTGTTTCGGTATAGCGAATGTCGCGTCCAAGTGTCGTAACAAGGCGTGCTACACCATTGACAATGCCATCGACAACGTAGGTATCGAAGGCTTGCTCAATGTGAGACAGACCTAGCACACCATATTTGATAAGCAGATTGTAGAAATCGTCAACATAGTAGCGATTATAGAGAATGCGGTGAACGGTACGCAGCGCTGTATTATTCTCCACAAAATTGTGCAAGCGTTCTGGATTTAAGCGAGCGTACATGAAGTACGCAATCACTAGACCAGCTAATGAAACCACGATACCAGCGTAGGTTAATGGATCAACAAACAACTCTCCTACACGAAGTGGCTCCGCATTGCGAGAGACATAGGGGAAGAAACCAAACCAGTAGCCTGCAATCACCGAAGGAATAGCTAGCAGAATTAGTGGAACGGTCATTGTCTGTGGTGACTCATGAGGATTGCCAACACCACGATAGGTGCCGCCCCACATACCAGCAAGCTTACCATCCGGTCCACCAAAGGCCAGGATAAAGGCACGCAGCATATAGAACGCGGTGAGACCGGACGTACCAAGCGTGATAATAAACAAGGCCCATTGTCCACGTTGTGCAGTTAGGCCGATGATCGTCTCTTTACTGAAGAAACCAGCCAGGAATGGGAAACCAGAGATTGACAATGTAGCAATCAACCAGGTGATAGCCGTGATCGGCATCCTGGGGCCAAGACCACCCATCAAGCGCATGTCCTGTACTTCTTTATGTGTCGCATGATGCAGTGAGTGCAGTACGCTACCAGCACCTAAGAAGAGCAGCGCTTTGAAGAATGCGTGTGTGAAGAGGTGGAACATACCAGGACCAGTGCCATACACTTCGGGAGTGCCGAGGCCAGATATACCGAGGCCGACGAACATGTAGCCAAGCTGACTGATCGTCGAGAAGGCCAGCACACGTTTGAAGTCAGATTGTACAAGCGCAATTGTCGCGGCAAAAAGTGCCGTGATACCACCAACCCACGCGACTGTCAGTAAAGCAGCAGGACCACCTGCGACAAAGAGCGGGAAGACACGCGCCACCATATAGACACCAGCAGCGACCATGGTTGCCGCGTGAATCAGTGCGCTAACGGGTGTTGGGCCTTCCATAGCGGATGGCAGCCAGACGTGCAGAGGCACCTGGGCCGATTTACCAATAGCACCACAGAAAACCAGGATCATTGCTGTTGCCAACAAGCCCTGACTCATAACCTGTGGAGCTTTGACGAAGAGTGTTGAGAAGGTGAATGTGCCTGTGTTGGCGAAGAGCATCATGATACCGATGATAAAGCCAACGTCACCAACACGGTTTGCAACGAAGGCTTGCACGGCCGCATTTGCAGGCGAAGGACGCTGTTCTTCTGGCTTGGCCTTCTTGTTAATCCAGAAGCCAATCAGCAGATAAGAACTTAGGCCGACTAATTCCCATCCAACGAACATGACCAGGAAGTTTTCAGCAAAAACAATGACAAGCATTGAGAAGGTAAAGAGAGCGAGGTATGCATAGAAACGTGCATAGCCAGCCGAGTCTTCCATATAGCCCTGTGAATAGTAGTGTACTAGCAATGAGACCGTTGTTACGACGACCATCATAGCGATAGCAAGAGTATCAAGATGGAAGGCGATAGTGTAGTTGCCGACGCCACCTGGTTGTGTAAACCAGTCATAGACGAAGACCTGCACACCACCACTTCTTTGGAATGCGCTATCGCCCAGCGAAACAAAGAGCAAGGTCCAGGAATAGATAGCAGCGAGGAGCAAGATGCCGATACCGACATATCCACTAACAATTGCTCCTGCTGAGAGGTGTTCGACCTTGGGGTCTTCGTCGTCGTCCTCACCGGAATCGTCGAGATGAGCACCATGTTCTACAGCGGCTCGATCCTCGGCGTGAGCAACAGCATCTTTTGAGCCTCGGTCTGTTGCTGCACTTGTAGTGCCAGGTACAGTGGCATAAGCCAGTTCTGCTCCTGCGTGCGCTTCTTGTTCGTGCCCTTCAGCACCATGTGAGCCATGTTCGTCATGGGCTACTATGCGCACCTTTTTCGGGCGGCTTAGCATATCCCAGACGCGGGTTCCAAACACGATTACCACGAAGGACAGGAGTGGCGCGAATAAGACCAACCATGAATATTGATACATAGCGTTCACCACTTCATCATGTCAATTTCGCTAACGTCCACTGTATCACGTTTGCGGTAGATAGAGATAACCATCGCCAGCGCAACCGCGGCCTCTGCTGCCGCTACAGTGATAATGAAGATAGCGAAGATTTGTCCAGTCAAAAGGCTCGAAAAGTCTATGCCATTAGCCTTGACATGGTTAAAGAAAGAAAAACCAACGAGAGTAATATTGACCGCGTTAAGCATAATCTCGATACCCATAAGTACTGCAATAGCATTGCGCTTAGCAATCGCGCCATACAGTCCGATACAAAAGAGAATGGCACCGAGCACTAAAAAATGATTCAGCGTAAGTCCCATAGGATATTAGTCCTCCCGACCGATGACAATTGCGCCAATGATAGCAACGAGGAGCACAAGCGACGCGACCTCAAAGGGAAGGACGTAGCTATATCCAATTGGGCTATACAGTAGCTGCCCGATACGAACCACGTTGTTCACATTGCCTGGCAAAGGACTGGCAGGGCCGTCGATGCTTACAGCATGTGAACTGTTCATCTCGGCATAAATGATACCCACGCCGACGAGGATACTGACGATGGCACCAAGCCACCACTGCTTGCTCACGGGATTCGTACTCTCCCTACCCGTGACACGAGTTAGCATGATTGCGAACAGAATAAGAATAGTGATCGCACCTACATAGATAAGAATTTGCACAATAGCGATAAATTCGGCATTGAGCAAGACATAGATACCAGCAGCCATCGCAAACACGATAATCAACGCCAACGCGCTGTGTACGATATTGCGAAGACCTACCACCGCCAGTGCTGATCCCACCAGGATCACAGCGATGATCCAGAAGACAAGGGTGGCAAAGTCCATAGCGAAATAACCCTCCAAGTGACATTGGCTTGTAATTTCAAATCTCAAAGATAGAGTAGAAGAATATTACATCCTTGTTGAATAGTTCCTAAATATGTATTGTATCATCCATAGCGCGGCACAAAAAAACCGTGCATTGGGGCGAGAGCGGTACACATGTTCCCACTTGCGATTCTAGCAAAACAAACGGATTGTGACAAGGGGAAAAGGAGTGTATTCCGTTTCATTCTTTTATCATACGTTTCAGGTATAATACGTTTCAGGAAACTGAATACAGTACATCTTGGATAGCGTTTAGGACGTATTCTTTAGTAGTATGACTATGCTATACTCTACAGTAATGTAATTATGATATACTATACCCTACGTCGGACATCTCGTCCACTGTTGATATAGATAAAAGGCACAGATGCAGCTATGAGCATAACTCAAACAACGACAATGCAGGATGCTTCAGACGAAGTGAGATGCACACACTGCAATAGTGTTTTGCCTCTCCAAGCAACGTTTTGTGGTACGTGTGGCGAACGAGTACATAAAAGTTCGCACCAAGTTCACGCAACACAACCGGATACGGCGGACATAACCGAACGCTATCGCGTCACGTCTCTTCTCTACCGTAGTACCTTTACGCAAATGTTTCTAGCAATGGACACGCTTCATCAACGTCCAGTCGTCATTCGTGATATAGATATCACCAGCCTGGACGAGGAAGCGAAGTTCCGCGCTGTTAAGGCGGTGCAGCAGGAGTATGATCTGTTACGAGGTCAGCGTATCCCTGATGTGATGCCACTTATCGACCTGCGCTACTCACGGGAACACCTCTTTGCCGTGGCAGGATGGCCCTTTCCACTTCCAGAAGATGCTCAAGAGAGGACCAGTACGGCTTTTACGCATACACTACAAGACCTGCTTCAAAGCGGTATTGGGCTTCCAACTGAACAGGTAGCGCTTGCCTGGCTGTATCGTCTGAGTGTGGCTGTTGGACATTTGCACAATCTGGATATTATTCTGGGAGACCTTGACCCAGCAACAATTGTAGTCAGTTCCACCGGCTATGATGGTGTACCTGCATTAGCGGTCTCATGGCTTCCTTTCTCTATACGCTCGTTGCTTGGCACTACATCGAACAGTGCGAATGGAAGCATGTTTATCGCGCCAGAGGCTCGTCTTGGCGCTGTAGAGTCGCGCTCAGACATATATAGTCTTGGCGCCTTGCTCTATTTGCTGCTCACGGGGTCCGCTCCTGATATGCCATCAGAGTCAATGCAACGTCCGTGGCATAGCCTGCGTGAGTTACATCCACGCGTTTCAGGAAGTATCGAGGCCATTGTGATGCGGGCGCTCTCCGTCGATACATCCAATCGCTTTCAACGCGTTGAAGAGATGGAAGAGGCATTGCTGCTTGCGCTTGAGCACCACTCGGAGACGCACAGAGCACGACCTGGGGCATCCGCACAGAAAAAAGGCAAATCTAGCACAGCAACGAATGGACAAGAAGTTCCAGAAGCGAAGGATGAAGCTGACGAGGTAACAGTCTCTATCGTTTCGTTGCAGTCACAACTTGCACGCTGGCATCTTGAAAAGATACAGACAGGGCAGAGCAATGCCCAGGACGAACATGCTTTAGCAAGAGGGGCAATCGCGGACACACCCACGATATCCACTGCGTATATTCGAGATGCCCTGCTCAACAGACCAATTGACACACCGCTCCCTGTCGAGGATGAGACAGAAGTTGTTTCAGACGATGAACCGTTGCCACAACCAATGCCGCGTGCAACACCAGCACCAACAAGTGGGACAACGAGCGAATTGCCTCTTTTCCAACGTTTTAAAGAGCGTATTACCAGCGTTCTTCCCGCCCTACAACGCGAAACCAAACAGCGTCTTGATTCAGAGCCTACTTCGATACAGCCACAACAAACAGATACGGGGAGTATGCCGTTTTTCAAGCGGCTACAGCGTTTTCTATTAGGCGAGCAACAGCATAGTACAAGGGCAACAGCCTTGATTGAAACGCCACTGCGTGTGCAGCCCAATCAAGGGTATGCTATTCGTATTCATTTGATGGGACGTGAGGAAGCGATGGCACCTTCTAGGTCAAAGAAAGGGACGCAGCCAGTGGGTTTGAGCTCAATGGTTCACGATGAGATTGTACATATCGAGGTACGCTCCGCAATCTTTCAGGATTATGCGTATATTGTGCAACACGCGGATGTACAGATACCAGGTGAGGGTTTTGCGGCTGAGGTGAACATTCCGATGCAAACACTTTCGGATGGTCCAAGCGGGCGTCGTGAACGTCTGCACATCTTCTTTATGGACGAAATGAAGCGTCCATTGTATGAAAAGCCTTTTGCCGTCGAAATCTTTGTCTCACGGCTTGTTCAAGCTGGGCGCGAGGGACACACCGTGTTGGCAATCCCTTTGTAAGAGTTCAAGGTAGGGACGCGCTACATCGGTCCCTACCTCGAATGTGTATCTATGAGCCGAACATGAAAACGGTTGCTCCCATCATAGCGTAGAGCAGAATTAATAATAATCCTTCAAGCCACACCAGTTCACCATCCTTGGTAATTTCGCTGAAGAGAAATGTTGTGATACCTAATACTGCTAGCTCAACAATGCTAAATACAAGGTCCAAGCGTTTCGGCATGAACAGGCTAATCAACACGAGAACGGGAGCCATGAGGAGCGCGATCTGAATTGAGGAACCAGCAGAGGCCGCAAGGACCATACCAACACGTTTATCCAGTGCCATCGAGATTGTATTGAAATATTCTGGTAAGCCGCCAATCAATGGTATGAAGACAAGGCCAACAAAAGCTGGATTCCAACCAAGCGCCACTGTTACCGGTTCAATCGCGCCAACCAGTATTTCTGAGAGAATTGCAACGCCAACAGTTGCAATTGTGAGAAATAGCAGACTCCGCCATAGAGGAGTCTTCTTTTGCTCCTTCTGCTGAGGCGCCGCTTTGGGTGTATCGACACCCTTTATCGTCTCTACCGTTCCGTCAATCTGCTGAAGCATACCACTTTTATTAGCTACAGCACTTGTGACAACAGCTTGTCGAAAAGCGCGTAGCCGCGCAACTGCGGCTTCTGAACGCGCTCCAATGACAGGATCAACTTCTTCCTCATCGCCTCTATCACCAACGTGGAAGACACTGAAAAGAATAGATGCGAGATAACCCAGCAGCAAAAAGACCGCGATAACATCAGAAAGAAGTTCTCCGCGTTCCACAATCAACGTTTGATGTGAACGAGCCGCCAGGAGTTCCGCGACAGTAGGTAGCACTAGTCCACCGATGCAGAGAGCGAGCAGTGATGCATATTGGCTTGCTGGTCGTGTCTCAAAATTCAAACGTCCGTGCTTGAAGCCACCGACACAAACTGAGACACCAAGCACCAATAGAGCATTGCCGAGGATAGTCCCGATAATAGACGCTCGCACGACATCAACCAGCCCTTGACTGAGCGCGAGAATACCGATAATCAGCTCGGTTGCGTTGCCAAAGGTGGCGAAAAGCAAGCCACCAATACGTTCGCCTGTATGCTCTGCCACCTGTTCAACCGATTCGCCAATTAATGCCGCTAGCGGAACAATACCTAAAGCGGCTATAATAAAGAGGGCAAGTGGTGGAACATGAAGCAGGTCTAGAATGGGAGCGAGCACCGCGAAGATAAGAAAAAAGTATAACCAGCGTGGCATAAGAATTTCCCCCCATTTACAATAATGTTGATCTCTATTGTACACGACTTAAGGGTTACAAAATAGGACCTGGCTCAATTTTTCTGTACACTACTTACAAATCATTAAAATCTGTTTTTATAGGAGTTATAGTTACAATGGCAAAATATCAAGTAGGCGTTGGAGAAGATGGTGGACCATCTTCAGGGCAAGAGAAAAAAAATTATAACACAAATTCCCAGCACGATGAAAATCATTCTGAAGAAGACCGCATTGCTAGTATTTCAGGAAATTTGTTAGAGAGAGCAGACTCTCTTATCTATGCTATTGTTGGAGTTTCGTTTCTTGTAGGAGCGCTCTTCGCGCTCGTCTATAGTTTCTGGGACTTCGGCGTCAATATTACAGACGCTATAAGCCAACGCAGTGCTACTTCGATAGCAACCGCGGTTATTGGATTTGTTTCGGGCCTACTTCTTGTGCTTATTATTATGGAGGTGCTAGGGACGGTTATTCATTATCTGAAGTCACATGAAACATCATTACGTCCCTTCCTGTTTATCGGCATCGTTTCCGCCACACGAAGCATCCTCTCGATTGGTGCAAGACTTTCGGTTGTAAGTGAAAAATCGCCAGCTATAACAGCGAATTTTCAGAGTGCGATGATAGAGCTTGCTGTGAGTGCCGCTGTTATCCTTGCGCTAGGTATTACTCTCAAGCTGCTCGGCAGGTTGGTCGAGACCGGCGCTAACGAGTAACATCTTCACTTGCAGGAAGGTTTGCAAAGGGAAAGTATACAGACTCATGAAACGCAGTTTCTTATCCAGGCTCCGTAGCAATGGAATGTCATATCTTTTTGGCGCATTGCTCCTCTTAGCAGGCATACCAGCATATCAAACATTCGTGCTTGCGCCATTAGGATACACTAATGCACTCGCTGCAACAAGCGGAGGTAATATTGCAGCGTATCTTGCCTGGATTGGCGGACATAATTTACCATTCCTGCTCTATCGTGTTCTACTCATGCTCGCCTTTATATTGTTACTAAGCTTGCCCTTCTCGCTCTTTCGAGTCATAGTGGCCCAGGAAATAATGGGGCAGGAGGAGCGTGAAGCGGAAGAACTAGCAGAGGCCGACGATGAGAATGATGTAGAAGAGGAGGAGGAAGGCGACAGTGAGGAAGAGGACGAAGAGATAGAGGAGGAGGGCGAAGAGGAGGGTATGCCGCCTTATGCATGGCGTGGCAAAGGTTTCGCAGTTATTGCAGCATGGTCAGGATTAGTTGGCCTTGTCGTGTATATTGTGGGAACAATAGCCAGTACACTTTATCTTATAACTATCAGCAGCGGCATTACGTCCAACAACACACTTTCCGAGAGTAATATTCTCTTTCTCAGCATTTTTGCCGTTGTAACAAATACGGTTGGAATCGGCTTTCTTACTCTCTCAACGCTCTTCTTTGGTGCGGTTATTGCGCGTAGTGGGAGTAAACTCTGGCCCACTGAATGGGTTATCTTTGGCTATATCGCGCTTGCGGTTGCGGCTCTCTTTAGTGGCAGCGCGGTAAGTGTTGCCAGTGCACCAATGTCTGGACAAGCCCCCTTGACCGCACCAGCAATTCTGCTCTTCGGAGTTTGGGTTCTCTGGTTAGGGGTTATGCTCGTACGCCTGAAACCAGAACCTGCACACATGCAAGAATAAATCCATTGTGGCGGCTTTATTCTTGCATGTTTTATAACCATGTTTGGGCAGTCTGAGCAATTCTTTGCTGTTCTTCTTGAATGAGACGCCAGATTAGACCCGTGTAGGAGCTATTACCGTTTTCGGTTACTAGTACGTATCTTAGCACATAGCATCATATATTCGCACAAGGGATGTTTTTTGCCTTGTCCGCCTCAATATAGGCTAATTTCCAGTAAGAGAGAGCTTCTTGCAGATGGCCTACTTCTTCAGATACAGTTGCTAAACAGACGTAGGTTTGGGCCAGGTCCTTAAAGGCTTGGGTTAATTTCAATTGTGTCACTGATTTTTGTAACCACGAGATGCCTTCATCAAATAAGCGTTGTCGCTCAGCATCGCTTGTCAGACGTGCCTTAGCGAGTGTTACCTTACCGATTATAGTGTAGACGACGCCACCGAGAAACGCATCATTGGCTTGTGTAGCAACTTCTGACGCGCGGGATGCATACCCTTGCGCCTCATCGATATGCCCTTGTTCTATGCATACTTCTGCAAGTGCAGCACAGTTGAGCATTACCATTTTCGGTCTGTTGTTGCGTACTGCCAAAGTGTATGACGTTGTGTAGTAATTCGACGCGGCCTCATAATCGCCAAGCAAGAGAGAGATACGTCCAAGCATATTGTATATGCGACATTGCAATGGCTCATCACCTCGTTCCTGGTAGATACGCAATGCCTCACGTGCAGTTTCGTGTGCTTTCGTAAAGTCGCCCAAACATCTATAGGCTTCGCTTAATCCATAGTAAATATTAGGGAGTGCTTCATCGAGTTCAAAATGACGACAAAGGCGTAGGGCGTCGTCATAATGTTGAATAGCAACAGTATACGAACCTCTCATCACATAAGTCATTGCGAGACTATAGCGAGCCTCAATACGTGTAGTAGGGAGATGGATACGACGGTCATGGAGTATTTTGAGACAGAGGGCAAAATGTTGTGACGCATCTTCATAGTGTGCAAGCTTGACAGCGGTTTGACCGAGACGTAACAAATAAATAGCGAAATATTCACGCTCCAACAAGTTCTGCCGCTGTGCGTCCTCTTGCTCAATAGTTCCATCTGTTAATAGGGAGGAAAGTGTGTGTGCAGCGTCATTCCATTGCTTACTTACAACATAGTACCATCCCAATAGGTAGGTTACATCACGCAGTTGTGCATCGGTGTCTATTTGGATCGCGTCCAGCACCATTCGCGCCGCCTCGCTTCTGCCTTCTTCTAAAAGCAGGCGAGCACGATTGAGTGAGGCTTGTGTATGCTGTATCTGCATCTCTAGTACATCTCCTCTCTCTTCTAATGTAATCGCTATTATAGCATACCTATGTTTTATGGTATAGCCTTTTTAGGCTACCAGTATGAGAAACAGGAGAAGAGAGGACACAAGCCAAAAATACAACGGAAATCTTGTGTCTCCACCACCGCGCCCACAAAGTGGCAAAGAGATTCCCGTTACACACAGTATAAACTAATTGTCGTTTCTACACAAGAATAGACCATATAACAATATAATCACAGGACTTTTTGTAAAGGGAAGATCCCTACTATACCAGGGCTGTTGCAAAGTCCGAGCGGGAGCCTGACAGGGACAAGCCCTGTCACTCCTCTACCACGGACGCAACGTCATGGCTCCGCCACGCGACTCCCAGGAGAGGAGTGACAGGGCTTGTCCCTGTCAGGCCAACCATGTCGGCTTCAACGGACTTTGCAACAGCCCTGCCTACTATACTCTGATGCGTGCTACGCACGTTGTGTAGAGGAGGGATGCCCCTTGTGGGCAATACTGTCAAATAAGATGAATGCTCTACATAGAGCACACAACGGAAGCCCGCAAGGGGCTTCCCTACTCTACATGACTTGCACGAAGCGCATAGGTGTATAGTAGGGAAGCCCCTTGTGGGCTTCCGTTCATCCCCCCTTCCGACACTTTCTCCTTATTTGAACCGTATTGACCCTTGTGGGCTTCCGTTGGGAACACTTTCTCCTTATTTGAACCGTATTGACCCTTGTGGTCGCCCATCTATTCGTAGGTTGCACACGTAAAGAAGCCGTGATAGACTGAACAGGACTGTGAGCCTATCTGTATCGAGGTGTAGTATACTGTATATAAAAGGAAAGTAGTTGTGAGTGACGAACCTGAGATCAGCCGCAGGAGATATACTGTGCAAGAGAACAACCGCGCTGGAGACCGATTTGCAGGACGCCGTATTGTCACGATTGGTGGAGGCTCCGGAACCTTTTCTGTCCTTTCGCACTTGAAAAAGTATCCATTCAACATCAGTGCTGTAGTTACGATGTCCGATAGCGGTGGTAGTTCGCGCCGACTCATGGACGAGTTTCGGCGTCAATTGCCACTAGGTGATCTGCGTATGTCCCTTGTTGCATTAGCCCGCAATGGTGCATTATGGCGAGAGATTTTTATGCATCGTTTTGAGCAGCCAAGCGAGCACGAAGGAGGAAACGGGGGCAATGGGCAGAACGGTGGTGTAGGCGGACACAGCCTGGGGAATTTAATTCTCAAAGGTTTACAGGATATCAACGACGAGGATCTCCTCCTTGCAATAGAAGATGCACAAGAGTTGCTTAACACAGCAGGAAATGTTTTACCTGTCACACTAGCACAGACGACGATCTGTGCTGATTTAGAGGATGGCACCACTATTTGTGGTGAGACCAATATCGACACACGTGGCAAGAATCATCCTGAAAACCTTTCGCCAATTCAGCAGTTACGCTTGCAACCAGAGGATGCGCCGGCTTGTTTGCCCGCCATACGAGCCATTCGTCGTGCTGACACCATCATCATTGGTCCAGGAGATCTCTATACAAGTCTATTGCCCAATCTCCTCGTGAAAGATATTGCGCGTGCAGTCCGTGAGTCTGACGCGGAAAAAGTCTATGTCTGCAACCTTATGACCAAGCACGGTGAGACCGATAATTATAAAGCTTCTGATTTTGTAAACGCCATTCATCGTTATCTGGGTGCTCGCGTTGACCGCGTGATTGTGAATGACGGTCCTTTCAGCGAGGACGTGCTAAAGACATATGCAGAAGAGGGGAGTGTGCCAGTACGCATTGACCGTGCGCAACTGACCCGCCTTGTCCCTCATGTGGCAACGGAACACCTTAATTTGGAGGATGATCGACTTGCCCGTCATGATCCTGAACGCCTCGTGCGTGCAATCTTTCAGACGTACGATCTCTAATAGACAATGATACAAGAGAGTGGTGCTAGAGCACACTCTCTTGTATCATTAGATACCCTCTACAGCCCTGTAACAATGGACTCAAATTCTTCGCGTGGGAAGGCTCGCAGGGTCTGTGTGCGCATACTTCCCTGTGCGATTGTGCCGAGGATGAGACGAGCCGCCGTTTGATCGTCGGGTGCCTCAGTAATCACGATGTAATCGAATTGCCCCATGACAAGATAGAAGCCTATCAGTCTTCCTCCTGCCGCTTTAAGTGCTGTATCAAACGTTTGCAAGCGTTCTGGTGCGTTCTTGGCCTCTCGTATGCCTTGCTCCGTGAGGTTCACCAGGCTAATGTAGGTCGCCATCTTGTTCCTCCACGTACTTGCTCACTAAACAGTTACAACATTTTCTTTCCTGGAACAGTGTTAGGGGATCGCTATGTTCATTGTACACGCAAGATGTGTGTGATACAAGCTCATACACTACCTTTTCAGGGCTACTCAAAAGTCACTGAAAGACAGGGTGGTCGTCCGTCGTCTTCAATGGACTTTTAGATAACCCTACATTACCTTTTATGTAGAAAGAGCCAGCCCTCGCATAGACCAGCCAATGCACCTACGAGTAAAAGTAGAGCTTTATGTTGTGTTACTATGGTACTTGCATGAATGAAGAGACCGCTGCTGATCAGAAGATAAGCAAAGAGGGCAAGGATGGCACCGACAAAAGGACGTGTAAACCAGATGACAAGCACAAAGGCTGGCGCATCAACTGGTTGTGAAGTTCGCCCTAACGTTATGATACTACTGATACATCCTCCCAGAAAACCATAGATGAGCACAAGCCAGGGGACACTCAGTAGAGTAACATTTTCATTCAGGATATTGTTTAGGATGCCCACACCCTGTACAACAGCAAAGGTGAGGACTGCAAATAGTAAGCAGAAGAGATAGATTGCAAAGGCCATGAACCAACGCTGAGAATACTCTTTGATTGGTACGCGCTGTACCTGATTTAGCAGAGGTGATGAAGCTTTGGAAGCGGAGACTTTTTCTAGCGTTTCAATAGGTAGCACAAGTGGCTCTGTGTCTTGCGCTGTTTTGATGGCCGTTGCTACGGGTAGTGATGTCTGTCTTTGTTCACTCTGTGTAGAAGGAGTGTCAGGGATAGACGCGATGAGACTTGCGCGCACCAAACTTTTGATGTAGGACTTAGGCAACTTTTGCTTCTCAGCAATCGAGGTAAGACGACGAACATAGATATCCAAGCTATCTTGTGTCCCTTTGGAAGACAGGTGCTGAAGAGTGCTTGCATCTCTACATCCATAGGTGATACAGGGCAGGACACGGTTACGGTAGGTTTCACGAACCACAACGTGCATCGCCTGTATTCCGCTTTTAGGTAACACATGTACTACTTCTAAAAGTGCAGGCTCATCGCCATGCTCCTGTGTCACATGATGAGGAATCCGATACAATACGCCCCATACCTCGGCATCGGGTTGTGTATCAGGAACAACTGTTGCCAACGTTCGCGTGCTGTAATCTTCCCCATAGCTTCCCAGGACTAGTCTATAGCCTTTAAGGACAACAGGCCCATAGAGTAGCGCAAGGCCATCAAGCCGTTCAGGAGTGTTCAGCAGTGTACTATCCATCTCAAGACCATACTCGAAAAGCCATGCAAATGCTTGTGTCTCATGCGCAGGAGATGAGACTTTGTCGGGCGCTGGAAGTGTATACATCCGCTCTTCCGCCTCATTATAGTCGTCTGGCTCCTCTGGTAGTGGAGGGGCCGATGGTGGTTTTGCAGGAAAAGCTGATAGTGTTGAAAATGCTCCATTTGTATCTTGAGGGAGTTGCTCATCTGGTAGTTGGCTAGGTGGTATTGTTGTCATCGTGTTATACATAAATGGACGTGGTGTATTGCTCCGTACAATAGGAGCACCTGGCGTAGCCTCTCGAATTTCACGTGGTCGCACGTCCTGACTTTTCCCATCCACGTCTGTTTCAGTCTCTATTTTATTTTGCTCATCGCTTTTCTGTGTATCCACAATTTCTTCCTCCATACATTTCCCCTTTGTTTTACCTATCCATTTGGCCTTCTTTACAAGAGCGGCTCTCCTAACAGGATACTGAAATTATGCTATTTCACCAAATGGATAGGACTGTCGCCTGTACTTGACCTTGACATAGCTCCTTCCTATGCCATACCGTAACAATATAGGAAGAACGAATAGCCTGTAGAGCCCTTCCAATGAACGTTACCTGGATAACGTTCATTAGAAGGACTCTACAGGGATGTAATGTAGAAGGAGTCATAAGCATGCAATATAGACATTTGGGAAGTGCTGGAGTACGCGTTAGTGCAATTAGCCTGGGGAGTTGGCTAACCTACAGCGATTCGGTAGAAGAAAAGACTGCTATTGACTGTATTCATGCCGCGTACAATCTAGGTATCAATTTCTTTGATACCGCGAATGCATACAACCGTGGAAAGACGGAAGAGGTTGTCGGACGAGCACTGCAAGAGTTTCCGCGTGATTCGTTTGTGCTAGCAACAAAAGTATATTTCCCGATGGGTGAGGGGCCCAATGATCATGGGCTTTCGCGCAAACATATCATGGAACAATGTCATGCAAGTTTGCGCCGCTTGGGAACCGACTATATCGACCTGTACCAGTGCCATCGCTATGATACCGAGACACCACTCGAAGAGACACTACGCGCGCTCGACGATCTCGTTTCACAGGGCAAAATTCTCTACGCGGGTGTGTCAGAATGGTCGGCGGCACAGATCGCAGATGCTGTTGGCATTGCACGCGAACAGCATCTGCACAAAATAGTTTCCAACCAGCCTGTCTACAACATGCTCACACGCTATATTGAGCCCGAGATTGTGCCGTTGTGCGAGCGTGAGGGTATCGGGCAAGTTGTCTTCTCACCGCTTGCGCAGGGTATTCTTACTGGCAAATACAAGCCTGGTCAGCAACCAGAGGCAGGAACGCGCGCGGCAAACGAACAGCAGAATATGTTCATGAAAGACCTCATGAGCGATAAGACGCTTACCGCTGTGCAGCATCTGCAAGAGCTAGCTCAGCAACAGGGCTACGCCCTATCACAATTAGCATTGGCGTGGATACTACGTCAGGAGAATGTTAGCTCCACGATTATCGGGGCTACAAAAGTTCAGCAAGTGGAAGAGAACGTCAAGGCGAGCGATATCACCCTCTCCGATGATGTGCTCAAGCAAATCGACACCATTCTCGGCGACTCAGTGCGCTATGATAGGGTATAAGTTAGCAACACTACTTTGAACATACCAGGAAGCGAAACAATGGAATTCAGTGCACGTAACCAGTTAAAGGGAACGGTGAAGTCGGTCAAGACAGCAGGAGTCATGGCCGACGTCATTGTCGAGTTGTCTGGTGGTCAGCAAGGGGTCTCCGCGATCACTCGCGGCTCCGTCGAGTCGATGAACCCCTTGTCATTTCGTGCCGCTTTTTTTTACTTCTCAGGATGACCATCACATAGTTGTTCGCTCCGTTGCCTCTTGTTCTTGGAACTTCACGTCGTAACGTGTATTAGTGGGCCTTCTGGCTCCTATTAATGTTGAGAATGTCAAGCCACTTGGTCGTGCTTCTCCGTTTGAAAACCAACCCACCCAGACCGCTCAATGATTGTGAATGATCTCAAGACCATACCACGAGTCAACGCTATTGCCAAAGGCGCATCTCGTTCCTCATACGCACACACGAGCCGCTCCCTATCGGCGAACCTGTCTTTCAAAATAGGCACTTGCATTATACTCAAGTGACGTAGTTGCAGTGTTCGTAATCCGAG
>JAABUQ010000532.1_pt1 | contig 88501 bp, 36 predicted proteins | sample 5560001 | NCBI WGS metagenome assembly JAABUQ01 (sample SAMN10711888, study PRJNA513371) | rock metagenome | isolation source: Antarctica rocks | place: Antarctica: Victoria Land, Finger Mt nord | collected 2015-12-18
AACTTTAAAATAGTTTAATATAATAATAAGCTTTTAATTAAACGAATATATTATTAATATAAATATTAATATAAAAGTCTTAAGAGTTTAATTAAATTTAAAGTTAAAATAATAATTTTATATAAAATAATTTTAAGCCAAATTAATAAAAAAAATATTAATTTTAAATATTTTAAATAGATTTATATAAAATATATTATTGGAAATAATAAAATAAGTTTATATTATAATATTATAATTAGTATTTATAAGAATAAAAATATATTAAAAAAGTATTATAATTAAATTAAAATTGATTTAAAAATAATCTTTAAAGATTATAATTAGAATATATAAAATAATAGCAATAGAAGCTTTAAAAATAAAAACGTATATAATATTAATTAATTTATATCTAGAAAAATTAATAATAAAAATAATAATTAAATTAAACCCAAAGTATTCTATATATATAGCAAAAATAATAATAATATATTTATTAGAACCTTGCAATAAAACGAGGTAAAAAAGGCAAATTTATTAAAATATTAAATATTTAGAAAAAGGAATAAATAATTAAACTTTTAAAACCTAGCGAAATATTAAAGATAATCTTTTATATAATATTATTATAAATATTATTCCTAAAAATTGTTATTTACAAAGATAAAGAAATAATATATATTATATATACAATATAAATAATATACCCTTAAGTTATAAGGCTTACTCTAATAGAAATAAATAAAATAAAAATATAATAACTATATTAATTAACTTAAAATAGGAATAGGTAATACGCTTAAGTAGCTTAGGAATCGCCTTTATATATTATAAAGAATTGGAGGGCTTAATAATAATAATTAAATAATTATATATTTAATATACCGCCAAAGCAAATATAAGCTATATATATAAAATATTTTCAAATTATTAAATATTATTAAAAATAATATAAGAAATATATTTAATAATAAATTAAATAAAATTATATTATATATAAGCTATTTATAAGGAAATCAAAGCTTTAAAGGTTATATTAAAACTAATTTAAATTTTAAATTATATAAGAATTTTAAAAAATAAAATAACGAATAAAGTTATAAAATAAACTTATAATAATATATTTATAAAATTATAATAAAAACAGCTTTAATATAAGAAAAATATAAATATAATAAAATAAAAAATAAAATAATAATAAAAAAGGAAAATATTTCTTTATTATTATTTTAATTATTTCTTTTAAATATTAAGTTTTATATATAAGCCGCCCGAAATTTTATAATATACTTTTAATATAATTAAAAATAAACAAAATAAGCTTTAAGGAATTTTTATATAAAAAAAGAATATTGAATATTTAAATAACGGATTATAAATATAGCGAAAATATTATAATAATTAAATACATATTATTATTATATTTTTAATAAGGGTTATAAAGGAAAGCTTTAAGGGAAATTATTAGTATTATAAACTTAAAAATACTGCTAAAAATAGAAAATATATAATAAAGGCGATATATATAATTTTTATTATTAAAAAATTAATATAATTTTAACAAGTTAAAATTCTATTTAAAGAAGTAAAATAAAAACATTCAACTTTATTTTAATAACCTTATTCGATAAAGGAAATTTAAATATAATAATTAATTAGGAAAAAATAATAATAGAGTTTATATATACCGTTATCGCCCTTTATACGGAGCGATAGCAAATTAATAATATATAATAAAAGTTCGTATAAGCCTGTACAAAGTATTGGAACAAATATTAAAAAATATATATATATATTTAAGAAACTCGAATATAATATAATTATTATATATAAAAAAAATTATAATTAAATTATAATTAAAATATTAAAGAAAAAAATATATAAAAAAAATATATAAAAAAAAATATATAATTAAAATATTAAAGAAAAAAATATATATAAAAAATATATAAAAAAAAATATATAAAAAAAATATATAAAAAAAATATATAAAAAAAATATATAAATATTATATAAATATATTTATAATTATTAATATTATAAACTTTATATATATAAATTGTTATAAAATATTAATAATAATATATTTACTATATATTTATTATATAATATATTAAAGCAAAATTTAAATATATATATAATATTTTTCCTTATTTCTTATAAAATTAAAGGTTTTTTTAATATATTAATATATAATTCGAAATCGAATTTATAAAAAAAGGAAATAATTATTAAAAATTAATATATAAATTATTTAAATTATTATATATTTAGGTTCTTAAAGGCTTTAAAATATAATATTATTAATATTAATAATATATATATATTTAATACATATAATTTCAATATTAAATATATATTAAATTCTAACCCCTCTTTTTTCTTTAATAGTTAATTTTATTATAAAATAAAACTTCCCTTTTGATTTTATATTGCTACCAACCCCTAGCTTATAGCTTTATAATATTTTACATTTTCTATTCTTTAGCAACTTTATACGATAAATATTCTTTGTTATTGAACAGAGGAAAAGAGTATTTCTCTTACCTTTATCGAAAGTTATTCCGAATTATTAAATATTAAGTTCTTTATAAGTATACAAAGGAAGAATATTGCTTTAATAGTTGCTTTAATAAATAGTTTTTTGAATTGGGATATCGAAATAATATACTTAAATTACAGTAGGATTTCAAAGGAAGTACTTTATAATTTAGGAAACACAAGCTTACTAGGACGATATAATATTATATTAAAAGTCTATACCAAGTTAAAAACAACTTTATATTAATATTTCCCTTATTATATTCAATTTGTCAACTATTTATAAAAGAGTTTTATATTTTTATATAATAATTAATTAATAATAATATATCAATTTCTTAAAAATATTTTATATTTAATATTTTATATATTATTTATTTATAATTATAATTATATTTATTTTCCTTTTTATATTTTTAATTAATAATTTTTTAAGGAATAATATTTAAATTTGTTTTAAAACTTTCTTTATAATTTTTTAAACTTTTTTATTATTACCTTTTATTTATTTAATATTTAATTATATTTTATATATAAATTCTTTAAACTTCCTTTAAAAATATTTAATAAAATTAAAATTAAAAAAATAAAAAAACTATTTTAATATTTTAATATTATATTTTCGAAATTATATTTTTATTTTATATATATAATATATAAAAATATTATTTTATATAAAAAGAAAACCGGATTTATAAATTATTAATATTATTTCTTTTAAAATTTTAATATAATTATTTATTAAATTTTTATTTTATTATTATTTTATTCTTATTTATAATAATAAAATTATATTATTTTAAATTATAAAATTCTTTTTATATTATTATAAATATACCTTTTCCTTTTAAAATTAATTATATTATCTCCTTTTTGAAATATTCGTTAAAGAAACGGAATATTTATTTATATTTTTTACTTTTGTTTTATTTTATAAAATACTTATTAAATTAAATTATTTTTTATTATTATTTAAAGGTTTAATTTTTATATATTTTATATTAAATTAACTATTTAATTATTATAATTTTTAAAAATAATAATTTTTTTTAAATAAATTAATTAATAAAATTATATTTTTTAAAAATATAATAAATAATAGATTTCGAATATTTAAATTTATATTATAATATAAACTTTTCATATTCGATTATTAACTCTTTTTTAATAATATATATAGTAAATTTTTTATTTTAATTAAATAATTTAAAAAGATATTTAAATTTAACTTTTAAAATCCTTTTAAACTGAATAAGATAATAATAAATAATAAATATAATAAAAGATATTTTAAAGTTTTTATATATAATAATAATAATAAGTTTATTTTTAAAATAATTATTTTTATAAATAATTATTTTTTTAAATAAATATTTTTTTAAATAAATAAAATTCCTTTTTAAGAGTCCTATTATCAGAAATTAGAACTAACGGAGTATATAATATAATAATAAATATAATAAAGGATAATAGAGTTGGTAAAATAGAAACGCGAAATATATATTTTTTGTATTTTGGTATAGACTTTTAATGCGTTATTATACCAGCTGCTCAAAGAAGGACTTTGTAAGTAGTATATAAATAGAATATATACTGAAGATAGCCTTATTATCGCTAGTCGATAGTATGCAGAAACTATAAAAAAGTAAAGTTATTAATTATATTTACAAATTAAAAATATTTAATTAATATATTTAGAACTTCGTTGTCAGTCCTATATATTTTAATTTTCAATTAATAATTATAGCAAAACAAGAATATTTTATTCAAAAATCTATTTTATACTCTCTGAAATAATATATCAATTTAGTATATTATATTTTGTATAAACAAAATAAATAAAGAAATTGCTAAATAGTTTAATATAATTAATAATAAAACCTCCTTAGTAAGCTTCGTTAATATTTCTTATAAATTTCGTAAACTATAATAATAATTTTATTATTATATATTCTCTTTACGCTCAGAAGTATTATAATACTCTTTAATAATATTTGAACCTAAATTATTACGTTGTAATTATATTAACTATCGAAAATATTATTAGTTTGGTTAAAGAACTTAAAAAACAAAGGATATAAACTTTTATTACAAGAAGCTTTTATATTATTAGCGGCGTCTTTTTTATCTTAAAGCCCGAAATATTTAATTAAAGTTTTTTAATAAGATATTTAGAAAAATCAGATCCGGTTTCAATCTTCGAATAATAGTAAAATTATATAAGTTTAAATCGATATTATAATATCTCCAGCTTATAGTTTAGAGAATATTATACAAAGTCAAATTAATAAGTCCTAAGGCCAGTTAACCAAAACTAGCGGCCTTTGCGCCTATCAAGTTTATTTACTTTCTTATTATAAAATTCGGAATCCTCCTGTTTATCAAGTATAGACTTTACGTTACTAATCGAATAACGAACGATTATCTTGATAAAGCCTGCCTTCTAATTACAGTCCTCCGCAGCCCTTAGCGCTTTCTCCTATTTAATCAAAGCATCTAACCAAGAGTACTAAAGATATAAAATCCTTGCTAATCCTATCCAAAAATGCAACTTTTCTATCCTTATAGCGAAGTTAGGATTGGAACAATCTTCAACAATTTTTTTAAACCTTAAATATATATCTTCCGCCTCTTTGAAAGATCCTTGTTATAAAAGTACCTCTATAAGTAAAAGCCTTAAGTACCGGCTATTAGAAATATCTTACAAGCTTAAATTTTTTATAATCTTGATTTCTTTACAAAAAAGTATTTATACTTTGTATAATTCGCCTAACTTACAGAGTATATAAGTAAGTCAAGAGATACAATCGCGGCCAGTTACCTTATCTAGTTTAGTATTTATATCCGGTAGAGGTATCAAGTGCTCTCGTACCAGCCAAAATTTGCCCTGATAGCGATCTATTCTCCCGATTATAACTTCCTTCTTCTTGAGCACGAGTCGTTCCATTATCGAGGGACTGTCGCTGTTTAATAGAGTGTTGGATTATATAATTGAATAAGTAATTCTAGGGTGTAGTTACATTTTTAGAATCTTATTCTCAACATAGAGAGAAAAGATCCAGCGTAGAGCGCGTATAATCTAAATTGTTCTATTGAATCTTATTTGACGTATAGGATAGGATTAATTATTTATAAAGAGTATTCGACCTTATATCGATCTGACTATATCCTACGGATTGAATAATTAATTCCTTAATTTCGTTTCCGATTTCTAAGCCAGTTAAAATATATTCTCGCAGGTTGGATTATATCTGCAAATAGTCTATTAGCTCGTTTGCCGTAATAGCTTTGACAACTTCAAGTACTTTAAACTTTTACAAAATATTCAGGAAATAGGAAGCCGCTAGAAGGACTTCGGCAACTTTATATTTTATATAAAAAGAGAGAAATATCCTAAACAAAAAGTAGTAAATTATAATATATTGAATTTAGAGTATTTATAGCCTTCCTAAAGGTCTATATTTATTCGATAATAAAGAGGATCTAATCTTTAAAGGGTTAGGCTTTAACAACTTATAAAGGTTCAATATATAGGTATATTGGAAAGGTATAATATACGAATATTAAAGCTTAAAGTCTCTATATAAATAGATTAGCCAAGTATTGAGTCAGATATAACTGTATCGCTAAGTCGATATATAAGGTCTGATATCTATAGGCCCCAAGTTCCGAGGTAATTAGTATAGCTGCTTCGAATTGCTTAATAGCCTTATCAATCTTGATATTATCTGAGACAAGCAAAAGTATATTACTGTTTAAACCGACTTCGATTATAGGTACCTTTTGAATTTCGCTTGAAGGACTCCAAATTTTTTGAGGCTTTTTTGTACATATTAATATAAATTCCGGAATACTTATCCTGTCCAAAAAGTATAACAGTCTCAGAAGAGTCTGTATATCTCTCGATTTAGGCTCTACCTGTAAAAGGCTTGCCCGATTACGGTCCCTTAAGATGCTAGCCGCTTCCGTACTCTCCTTAACCTTACTACCTACTGCCGTAGAATTTAGCTTTGGGTTTATACTGTAGTATTAATCTTAACAACTTACTAGGTGCTGGGTCGCTTGTACTATATTTGCGTATAATAGGAAGTATCTCGGTATCCGGGAGGTTCCTCGGCTGGGTGCTTGATATAATTAGATTGATAGTAGAATCTATAATAAATTCTATACTATCAAAGTTATATATTCCGTTTTTACAGATAAGTAGACGTAATCTAGTATCCTTAAAGATGGCCCCGTTTGCTGGAGACCAGTTGCAATACTATAATCGATCGTCGGACCTCGGCGATAGCTGGCTGAAAGCTGCAACCTGATTTTGAGGCTGAACAATACTACCGCAGTCAATATTATTACCTGGTACAGTCGAGTTGGCGTTTTTATCGTTATCGTTGCTTGTATTTGAATTTGGGGTAAGGATACTGCTGTTAAAGTCTGTCTCGGGCTAGGTTAACCCGTTGACTTTACCAGGGTAGTAAGAGTTGAGCAGGTTTACTCCAACTTTAACTTTTTGTTTCACCTGCCGAGATGAGTCGCAGATCTTAGATGGACTGCTTTTGTTAGAAGAGACTGTTGGAGAATGGCTGGGGCAATCTCTCCAGCAGTACTAAGCCAAATCAGGTCTAGAAGGGTCCACCCCCCAACCGGCCAAACCCCTCAACTGGCCATAGGGCTAGCCTTATCATTAATACTAAATTAATTAATTGCTCCTTTTCGATTTCTACTTTATTATAGTTTAAGTACCTTATTATTAAGCTATCTTATATACCTAGTAACCTTTTAGCTATATTTTCGATATCTCCGAATCCTTTTATAGAAGAAGAAGTACTTAAAGCAATACAAATTAAGCAAATATACAACTATTAAAAAGAAAAAGGTAAAAAGGAATTATATTAAAAAATCGCTTTATAATATAATATTATTAGAATAATACTAAATAAGAAGAATAACAATATAAAAATAAAAAAAGAATTTTATATATTTAAGTAAAAACTTACGTTTAAAAAAGAATAAATTATTATTAAATAAATTATATAGTTCTAGTCCTAGAAGTAGCCGACTAAGGTTAAATATATATATCGAATAATTAAAAAATTACTTTAAAAGAAAATAAATTTGACTCCTTTTAATATGAATTAAATATAATTATTTATTATTTATTATTTAGACCTCAAAACGGCCTTTATTCTATTATTAAATAAGGAATATATTACCAAAAATAAAAGTCGTTATTTTAAAGTATAAAAAAAAGTAATATATAATATAATATAATAACCGTAAATAAATATTAGTTATTAAATATATTTTTTTGAATAGTTATTTATTCCCTTTATAAGTTATTTTCAAAGCAAAGTAACGGTATATTAATTGATATAATACTATACTAAATAGCTTTATAACTCTTAATAAAAAAAGCTAGATTAATAACGAATTAAAGCTTATATAATTCAAGGATTGCTTCAAAAAGGTTATTATAATTACTTAAAAAGGCAAATACTAATTATTTATTTTTAACGAGTATATTTCTTATATTATTATTAAAGCTATTTAATTTTATAATAAATATAAAATTATTCTTTTATATTTATTTGCTTATTTAATTTATTTATTATAATTATTAAATATTAATTTATTTGCTCCGTTTGCTTTATATTATAAAACAAATATATATCGCTTTATTTACCTCGATATTACGTATTATATCGATAAACTTAATTTTTTAAATTATTTTTATTATATTTAGCTTTAAAATTTTATATTTAAAATTTTTATTAAATTTTAAGCAAATATGAAGTTTTTATTATATAATTTAAACGTTGTTCTCGAAAAGATACCGTTATTAATTAAGTAATAGAATAGCGACTTTTAAAAATAATTAATTAATATCGTTATATAGCCAAATATATTACCTGAAGGAGAATTTAATATATTAAAATTTTTTTAAATTTTCTTTTATATATTAATACTTTAGAATATTGCTAATATCCAGTATTTATTATATAAAGCTTAAAAAGGTAAATACTCTTTTAATTCCTTTTTGCGAACAATTAGTAAAATAATAATTTTAATTTTAATTAACTTATCTTTTATAAATATTATAAACAAGTACTTTATAATATAAAAATTAAAAAAATATTAAAAACAAAAAAGCAAACAGAATAATATTTAATTAAATATAATATATATTATAAGTAATAAGACCGTATAAGAAAGATAATAATAAACTATTATAAAAGCAAATAAGAAGTAATAATATATTAATAAAGCGGTATATATAAAAGAAACAAAAATATTATTTTATATAAGCTTAAATCTCTTTTAATTGAAGTTATTTTTAACTTTTAAAAAGCTTATTATATATAAAAAGCTTATTATTAAAATAGTCCCGATTTATATTATAATACCAAAGAAACCTTTAATAATAAAGTTATTAAATAATAAGCAAAAGCAAATAACTTATATTAATAAGTAAATATAATAATTAATATAACAAAATAAGCGAATAAGTTATTATAAAAGATAAATTATACGGAGTATAAAGGCAAAGTAATAATAATTAAATAATATTTAATCGAAAATATTAAGAAACTAATAATTGAATAGCATATATACTTTATAATTGCTATAATAATATAAAAAGTAGATTTTAGCGTAGCCAATTGAAGGGTTTGGCGAATTAAAAGGTAGACCCTTTTAACATATTATAATCCTGGATTATTGTTAACCAGGCTGTATACCAAATAACAAGGGCTATATTTAGGGTATATTAACTTTATTAAATTTTTTATCATTTATAAGGTTTAGATTAATTAGTTATATATATAAATAAGTTTATATTCTTAAATAAATAAAGCAATTGAAATTTCTTATAATTAATAAGTTATAAGCCTAGTTAATATTTATATATTTATATAAAGAGAAAAACGTTTAAATTTTTAATTTATAAATATTGTTATTTTATTTACCTTTATATCAAGTTATAAAAGTAATACGTAAGAAGGTAATTATTTTAAAAGGAATCTTTAATTATTATAATTAAACCTTCGAAATATAAGCTATTTTTATTAAAAAAAGATCTTAATTAGTTATTAATAAAGATAAAAATAATATTAATAACGATTTGCTTTTAATAAATAGGAAAGCTTAAGTTATTATTATTTTAATATATAAATCATATATTAAAACCCTTTTTAATAATAATAAAAATATTATAAAAATATAAAAGCTTCTAAAGAAATTTTTTTTAAAAAAGAATAATTATATTATATATATAATTATTTAATATTTAATTAATATAAATTCTATTACTTTTAAAAATATGAGCGAAAATATTAGTTATTTATATTATTAGAATAATCGCTTAATAATATAATATAAGTTATAAATAAAACAATATTAGCTTATTTATTCTTAAAAGGTTTCTTAAATAAGATAAAGTTATATTAAATTCAAATTATTTAAATTATAAATAATATTAATAGGAATATTATCTTTAAAAAGATTATTAAGATAATATTTATTTATAATAAATAATAAAGTTAAAAAGGCTCTTTAAAAGCCTTAAAAATAAGGAATTTTGGAAAATAGAAAAAAACGAAAAGTAATAATAATAATAATAATAATAATAATAATAATAATAATAATAATAATAATAATAATAATAAAAATATAAATAATAAAAATATTAAACCGAAATACTTTTATTATAAAGGAATTTATATAAAAGAAAAATATTATTATTTAAATAGCAATTTCTACTTTAATTAATAAAAATTAAAAGATAAGAAATTCTTCCTTAAAGATGATAAAAAGAAAATAAAATAAGTTTTAAGAATATATAACCTTAAAACGATTATTAATCTTAAAAATATATTAAAAATATAATTAATATATAAAGCGTTTAGAAAATTAAATATTTATTTAAACTTAAAAATTAAAATTTATATTTATTCTAAATATTAATATTTTATTTCTTATTATATATATAATTACCCTATTAATAGGATTAATAATATTATTATAATAATAAAACGAAAAGGAAAAGGCTTTGTAATTATAATAATTAATAATAATAAAGAAGTTGAACTAATGAATATATATTATGTTTTTAATAGCTAATATAACGTTATTTTAATAACAAAGCTAATTAAGAAAGGATATATAATATCGTTTAAAAGAAATTTTTTTAATATTAAAGATAAAGTAGGGAAAATATTATTTTTAAATTAAATAAATAATTATTCTTTTATTCTTTTATTCTTTTATTTCCTTTAAAATATCAAAAATATATTAAAAATATTAGAATAAAGAATATTCTAGCCTTATAAAGGCTTTAATAAAAAATATAATAAAATTAATTATTAAATTTAATATTAAGCAAAACAATAAGCTTAAAAATATAATATTATTAAAATAATAATATAGAACCTATATTATAAGAAAATAATCTTATATTTTTAATTATAAACTAATAAAGAATAAATAAATAATAATTTATAAATATCGCTAAAGGTAAAAAAATTATTCTTATAAAAAATAATATAAAAATTATTTTAATAATTATTTTAATAATTATTTATTTTCTTCTTTTATAAAAAATAGACTTTATTAAGGATTATATTAAGGATTATATTTAAAAAAAAATATTAAAAGAAATATTATTAATTATTTATATAGAAATAATATAAAAGAATTTATAAATATATAAATATAAACGATTCTTAATTAAGTTAGTATTTAATAAAATTCGATATTATTATATAATCTTTATTAAAATAATATTATTTTGTTTAGGATTAAATAAAGATTTTTAAGGGGAAACTTTAAATTTTATAATATATATTAAGAAAAGGCTCTTTATAATAATATTTAATAGAAAAATATTATATAAAAGATAAATTAAAGAGAAACTAAATATTAATTATATAAAATTATTCGGATATATTTATTAAATATATAATAAAAATATTTATAAATAGAAATTTAAATTCCAAAGTATTAAGTATAAATTCTTAAGATTTAATAATAATTCTAATTAATATTATTAATAAAATAAGAAAATTAAAAAATTAAAACTTTTAATTTATATTATTTTTGATAAAATAATAATATATTTATTTAAAACAAGGAATAATAAAGTAATTATTTTTAATTATTTTAATAAAATGAATAATATATTAATAAATAAGTAATTTATAAATATAGAAGTTAATATTAATATTAATATTAATAAAGAAATCAACTTTAGTTTTAATATATAAAACGAATTTAAAGAAATTAATATTTAAAATATTAAACTTAATAAAATAATTAATTTTAACTTTAATAAATAAAATATAAAACAAATATTAAATATAAAGCTAAATAAGGAAATTATAATTTATATTAATAATATATTATTTTTATATAATAAATAAAAAGTATTAAAAATATAATAAATATCTTTTCAAATTTATTAAAAATTATTAATATTATTAGAATATTAATTAAGATAGTTTATAAAACTTTATTTATTAATAGATTATTATAATCTTCAAAAAGGAATAAAAAGGGGGGAATTTCCCTTTATACGGATTTCCTAAAAAGTCAAAAACAGAAATACTACCCTTTTTAAAAATTAACAAGAAGTATTCTTAAGGCTAAATAAAAAATAATAAAAAATAATATTTTAATTTTAATTAAATATAATAAAATTTAAAAGGGTATAAAAAGTTAAGAAATTCTTCTTGGAATATAAAATATTCTTAAAAAGATAAATATTATTAATTAAATTAAATATTAAAACAAAGTAATTAAATATAAAATTTAATAGATTATTAAAGGCTTCGAATAAATAAAGGGAGTAAATTATAATATTATTTTTTTATTAATTATAAAAACTTTAAATTAAAAAGTACTCTTAGCTTTAAGAATAAAATATAATATAGAAATAAAATATTTTAATATCGATATTACCTTCTTAAAATAATTCTTAAGGAAAAAGTATAAATAAAATAGCTTTATAAATAATATATATTATTTAAAAAAGACTTTATATAGCCTTAAATAATTATTTAAAAAATAAGAAAAAATATTAATATTAATAATAAAATTAAAGAATTTTGACTTTAAGCAATTCTAAAAAGATAACTTTATTTTTATTAATAATAAAGGAATAATTATAATTGTTTATATAAACAATTTGCTAATATATTTATATATAAAGAAGGTAATAAATAAGCTAAAAGCTTAATTTAATAAAGAATTTAAACTAAAGTATTCAAAAGCTATTTCTTTCTATTTAAAAATAGAAATTATAAGAAATTATAATAATTATATAATAATTATTACTTAAAAGGATTATATTACTTAAATACTCAAATAATTAAAAATAAAAAATTATTATATTATTAAGAATATTATAAATAAGAATATAAAATTAAAATAATTACGTTTTAAATATATTATTAATAAGAAGTTAAAAAATAACTTCGTATTTATTATCGAAGTTTTAAATTAAATAGTTAAAATAAGTCGGTTTAATATTAGTTTTATAATATATTATTTAAATAGATATTTTATATAATTAATAAACGATTATTATATAATAATAAAATATTTAATAAAATATTTAATTAATATAATTAACATTAAAATTATATTAAAATTAAATTATATATACAATAAGACTCTTTAAGCTTATTCCGACTCTTTTTAATATAATAATATTAATAATAATAAATTTATAATAGAATATTTTTTTAAATTAATTAATAAATCGGTTAGTTTAAAGTCTAAATAAAAACTAATTATAATTATATTATTAATTAAATTTAAGTATATCGTTATATTAAAAATATATAAAAAAGTTATATATTTTAAGAATTTGCTTTAAGAATTTAAATATAATAAAAGAATTATAAAAATTATAAAAATAAATTTAAATAATTAATCAATAATTAATTTAACCGAAAACTTTATAATAAATTTTATAATAAAATTAATAATAATAATAAACTTAAAGTATATATTCTAATTATAAACTAGTTTAAGAAAGTAAAAGAGGAAATATAAAATTTAATATATTATTTATTAATAATATTTTAAAAGCTATTATAAGACTTAAAAAAAGTATTAAAGAATAATTAAAATAGTCTTTCTAATAATATTAAATTAAATTAAGGTTTTTTTTTGTTTATACTTGATATAATATTTGTTAAAACTTATACAAAATCTATACATTTGCCCCCCCTAGGGGCCCTTAATAATTTTTCTATTATTTATCCGCTGAAATTGCTATATACTAATTATTATTTTTTATATTGTTAAAAATCCGTTTTGTATTTCTATATCTTTATATTATAAATCTTCCGTTTTTGGTATATAAGTTGGAAATAATAAGATTCGAACTTATAACTTTATAAATTTATATATACTATAGGCGCGTTTTGCATAGTTATTAATCTAGCCTTTAGTAATACTATTACTACGCTACCACCTTCAAAATTAAGTTTAATATATTATAATTTTGAATTATTATTAACTAAATTATATACTAAATAATAAAAGTTATATTCAAAGTATATTAACTTTATTAAATGTCTTATTATCTATAGGGCCTAGATTAATCAGCCGTATATATAGATAAGTTTGCATTCCTAGGTAGATAGGGCAATTGAAATCTCCTATAGCCAACACAAGGGAAACAGGGCGTAGCCAAGCATTCTTAACTTTATTAGGACTAGAGCAGATCTTTGCTTACGAGCTTTCAAGGCCACAACCACTCGACCATCTATACCTTGAAGTCCCAATACCATAGCGCCAATTGCTCAACTCCAAGTGCCCCCTTCCTTATCTTCAACCAACGTCTTTACGGCCTACTAGAGCTGCGCTATTACCAGCGCCACCGCGAGGCCCAGCTCTCGCGCTCCAATTTCGGCTCCCCTGATATCAACCAATTCCAATCGTTAACAAAAAGGAATCCTTTGATTGAATTCTCCCTTTTTCCCGTTAAACGGCAGTATAGTTAGTAGCATTATATTATTTGTATTTAATTTTAAAAAACGACTAATAACTTTCTCTTTTGTTATTAAGATACTTAATAGTCAATAACATTATTAAGTAAAGTCGAAAAGGCTTTTTTTCCTTATCGCTTATTATATATAAATCGATTTGCTATATACATAAAATTTATTTATAATTATTATAGCCTTAAAAAAATATTAAAGTTTATTCCTTATATTAAGGATAAATAGGACGAACTTTTATATAATAATTATTATAATAATATCCTATTTACTTCAAAGAAACAGAGCGAAATATAATAATAATTATATTAGGTTTTGGTTAGGAAAATTATATATAAAAATAATTATATTGAAATATTTTAGGGTTTGGACCTATTTGTATTATTATTAATATTATTTATATATTTTCGCTTTTTATAATATAACGATACGAAGTTTTTTGACTAAAATATATTAACCTTCCTTATTAAAGGCTTACCTTTTTAGCTTATAGTCTACGGTAATTATATACGATTTACATAAGTAATTTAAACTTTTATAATAAGCTATATTAAACAGAATATCAAGATATTATTAATTAATAAACTATTATAATATTTATAGAAAAATATTAATTTTCTATTGAAGCCTTCTTATATTTATTATATATATATTAATTAATTAACTTAAATCTTAAATAATAAATTTTATAAATTTCTAATATTATTAATACAACAAGTAAAGGTTATATTTATTAAAATAATATCCTAAAACCTTATTATATAATACGAAAAATAAATAAGAAAAATTAATTTGCTTAAGCAATTTTATTATAATTTTATTTAAAAGATAATATCGTATCGTTTTGAAGTAACAAATTTAATATTCTAATAATAAACTTGGGATATAACTTAATTTAAAATAGAAAAATATTATAAGCAAAATATATATTATTTCTTTATACTTTTAAATTATTTATAAATTTAAATAAATAAGTTAATATAATTTATTTATCCGGTTAATATTATTTATTACCGGCTTATTTCTTAATAAAATAATATTAAGATATTTATAATTTTTATAATCTTTATAGTTTAAATTATTTATAATATTTTTAAAATTGCTTTCGCTATCGAATAATAATATATAAGCTTATTATAATTAAAGAATAAAACTATCAAATAGAACGTAGCGGAAAAATATAGCTTTCGGCGATTTCGTTTTTATATTAATATTTAACCTTACGGATATTATAAAATTAAGTTTAAAAAGTAAAAGATTAATATATAAACTTTCTTAAAATATAAACTTAATAGGATTATTATATTTATTTATATTTCCGTTCTGAATTAAACTAGTCGTATAAATATATATAAGTAAATAAAGACTATAAAGATTAATTATAGGCAATAACGGAAGTAGTTAAGAATATTTATATTAAGGCTGCTAAAGTTATTCGGCCCTTAAATAACTTAAGCCTATATAATCGTAAAACAAAAAATACTTATATTTGCTAAAGGTATAGTTTGTTTTTTATATTAATCGGATAAATAATTTTATAATTTAACTTATTATTAATATAAAATTAAAAAGGAATATCTTTTTTTTATATTATATTTTTCAGACCGGGATACTTTTATTAATAATAATTTTTATAATATTAACTTTTATAGCAAAAAGGCTTTAAATATAATCGAATAACCGGCTTTAAAAGCTTAAGTTTTTTTTACAAATAGGACTTTAAGGTTTTTGTATTATAATATTTATTATAATATTACGATTTTAGAATATATTAAAAACAATTAAAAACGTTTGTTCAATCAAGAGAAAAAATTTATTATTTAACTAAAGTATTAAATATCTTTATATATTTCGAAACTAATAACTAGCGTATAAAGAGTATTAATATAATAAGGCCTTTTATTTTTATATTAATTAAATCAAAAGCCAATATTGAATTGTTAATATTAATATTATATATAATATCGAATAAATCCTAAATTCTTCAAATATTTCTTAAAATATTTTATAAAATATTTATAAATCTTATTACTGTTACTCCGAAAGTTTTATTATTAATATTTCGAATACAAATCTCGTATATAATATATTTATAAGAAAGAGTAATTTTAAATATCTATCAAATATAATAAAAGCAGGTTTTATTACTCTTTATTTATACTTAATTAATATCGAAAGAAGCCGTCTTCTCTTAATATATTTATAAAGTTGGCTTCCCGGATATAATTATAAAAAAATTAAATTAAATTAAATAATTATAAATAAAAATATCTTATTATTAAATAAGATTACGGTTATTATATATTTTAATAAGGAATTAAAAATATTAATATTAATATTAAATATTATAAAGTATCCTTAAATCGAATATTATAAATTTAAGTTAAATATTAAATATTTATATTTGCTAAGGTTAAAATTGTCTTATTATATATTTTTAAAGGATATATATTCAATAAGATATTTAAAGTAATAGAAGTTATTAATATATTATAAAGAACTTAATAATCTTTTTTAAATTATATAAATCTAGATAAATAATAAATAAAATTTAATTCGATATTATTACCTTTCCAGCTTGTTAATATAAAATTGAATAACCGACTTATTAAGGTTATTATATAGGTTGTAATTATACAAAAAAACTAAATAATATATTTAATAGAATATAAATAGCTAAAATCTTATTATATTTTATCTATTTTATCTATTTCCCTTTAAAGGAGCTTTTTAAACTATCGAAAATATATTAAAGGAAATAGCTATTTAATAACTAAGTAAAATATTTTAATTGAAGAGAAAAATTCTTTTAGAATTATATTATAAAAATTATATTAAAGATTATTTATCTTAAGAAAATTATAAATAGGATTAAAACTAATTATATTTTTATATTTAATAATAATAACTTTCGGTCGAATCTTGTCGAAATAACGGAAACGCTATTAATAACGGCTTATAACTTTAATAATTAAATAATATATTTGAAGTCGGTAAAATTATCAGCAAATATATAAATAATATTAACGAAGAAACAGAAAAGGCGGACGTATAAGATATTATAAAAATATTATATAATTATATCTTTAGCTTATTAAATAGGAAATAATTCGGTCTTATAAATATAAGAATCTTCGGCTATTAAAAGTATTACTTGATTTAAGCTACTTATAAAAAAGATAGAATAATCGGAATAAATATTTATATTATTAATTCGCAAAATTGTTATATTATCGTAAAAGTATTTTTTGAAATTATTATCGGGGAAAAATTCCTAAAGAATAAGATCCTTGGCTTATTATTTTATAAATAATAGGGAAGAAAGTTATTAATTTGAGGAATTTTTTAATTCCCTTATTAATTTACTTATATAATTAGGGTCGAGAAGCCTAAGATTATTTATATTAATTATTTGTAGTTATATTAAGTATTCGTAAAAAGTTATATATATAATTGATAAAGCTTTGCTAGAAGCAAACCAAATCAAATAAATAAATTAACGAAATATCAATCGGAAGAAGAAGGGGATATTATACGGAATTTAATAATATAAATAATTATTTATAATTCGATATTTTTAATAGATCTATTTTTAGCGATAGGAAGGTAATTTCTATTACTATTATTTCAAATATAAGGAATATTATTTATAGCAGAATATTTACAGCCAAGGACCTTACAATAACAAGATTTTATATTAATAGAATTATCTAAATACGTAGAAAAATAACTTAATATAAAATTGATTAAGAATCAAATATAAGAATAATATCCGCTGCTTTATCCCTTAATTATATATTTGTTTTCGCTACTTATAGGATTCAGATAACAATATTATTTACTTATTCTCTTCTTTATTACTTTCAAAAATCGGTAATATAAATATACTTTTGGGTACAACTTCGAAATTATATAATAATTTTTTTAGCAAAAGTCGTTTATATTAAAGGTTATCTCTAGTATTATAAAACTTTTACTTTAAGCTTTTTATCTTCGCCTTTAATTATTTAAGTACCTTTTTATATTATTCCCTTCGAGTTAAATTATATTAATATTAATATTTTTGTTTAAATTAATTTTCTTCGGAATTTTAAAAGTATATAGAAATTTAATAAAATTCCGAATATAAATATACTTTTATTTTAATAACCTCTCGGTTACTTTATAATAATTAGATTTATAATTTAAAGATTATATTATAAAAATATATTTCCTTTTTTCCGACTTTAATACCTCTTATTAAGTTGTAAATATTCTTTAATAATTATTTATAATATCTTTCAATTTTGCGACTTCTTCGTTTTAAATATTGAAAAGCTTTATATAAACCTTATTAAACTAATTAGTTTAACCGGTTTTGAAAAATTATTAATATAATATAATATTTTTATTTTCGAATATATTTTTCTTTTAACAAAGTTTCTTATAAGAAGTTAATTTAACCTTATATATTTGATAAATAGTTTAGTTAAATTATTATTAATATTAATATTCGTTTATTTAAGCCGTAGGACTTTTTATATTATTCTGAAAATTTAAAATAATATATTTCTATTTTATATTGCTATAATATCAAAGCGAAAATTATAATAAGAATATAAAAATATAATAACGAAAATATAAAAATATAATAATATAATAATTATTTTAAATAATTCGAATATTTAAATCGTTTAAGATAAGCAATTAAAGAAATTATATTTTATATATTATTCGAACTTTAAAATAATATTATTAGACTAGTTTATCGTTAAGCTACCTAATCTTAACAATATTTAATGTTACTTTCGCTAACTACTCTTATATAATCCTTTAAGTACTTTATCTCGGGATTATATTTTTATTTAATCGGTTTATAAATAAATAGGCATAAAGAGTAAAAATATATTAAAGTTATTTATATACTCGGACCGCTATTAAGTATATTCAAATTACGCTTACGGCGGGACTTTTTATAGCAAAAGGATAAGGTTATATAAATAGATTTCAATTTATATCCTTATTCTATATTACTTTGATATCGCTTTTTACTTTATAATTAGAAATTTTAATTAATATTATAAAATTTATTTAAATAGGATAATTAGCTATCTTAAGGTTAATAAGCTTTAATGCTTAATAATTCTATATAGCTTATATAAATTATTACCCCTGCTAGGAAGATTTGCAGTACAACTACTACTATATATAAGGCTTATATATATTAAATTAATTTGTAAGGTAAAATCCTCCGAGCTTTAGCGATATAATTAGTTTATATTTAATATTTTATTAATAATATCTTTGTATATTAGAAGTAAATATACGGTTATATCGAAATTTAAAAGGAAATTATAATATATTAATATTAATATATTATATATATAAATATTTCCTATTGTAATTAGTTTTTTCGATAAATAATACTCCGAAAATAAATAGAACAACTTTATTAATAACAATTACGCAATTAGCTATAAAGATTTAATATTATTCTTGTTTTTAAATTATTTCGTTAATTATAATATTTTAAAACCTGATTCTCGATTAACAATTTTCTTTTAAGATTTTTTAATTAAATTTTTAAATATAAATCGAATTTTTACCCCGGTATATATCGATTATATTAACTTATAAAGTTTGCTCGGAGGTTAAGATTCCAGTATTAAAATTAAAATATAAAAAGATTAAAGTATTATATAAAGAAAATATTATAATTTTAATATTATTAATGTTTATATAAGATAATAGAAAATTCAAAGTATTTTAATAAAGCAAAGTAACGAAAAATATTAATATTAACAAAAGATAAATAGATTAATTAGGCTAATGTATTGAAATATTATATCTCTATTTCGAAGTAATAAGATCGATATTGAAAGATTTAATTAAATAAATACTTATAATTCCTTTCTTAAAAAGAAAAAACAGTCTGAGCTAGGGAATTAATTTAAATAAAATTAATAAAAACGAAATTATTAGCGGCGAGCAAAGTAAAAGTTAAAGAGTTTTGAAATTTAAACCTTTTAAATACTTAAAACAGATTTTATTAATCGTACTTTGCTAGAGTTTTCTTTAACAGAAACTATAATAATTCTTAAGTATTTATATTCTAATTTAATTAAGACAGAGCGAAGAGTAAATCCTTATTTAATAAAAATCCTTATTTTATTTACTTTATTTAAAAGCTTATGAATATACAGAATATCGCCTTATTAGCGATATTCAATAGCAAATTAATAAAAAAATATTTATTACTAAAGGAAATCAATATATTAAGGAAACTTTATAAAAAAGATAATAGCAAGTTCCGATATAAATACGGCAATATTTTATATAAGTATAAAGGTAATTTTATTAAGGATTAATACAGTATTAATACTCGTCTCCTCTAATTAACAAATCGAGGTAGGATTCCTATCTTTATAATTATTATAATAATTCGGTCAGAAGTTCAATTACGGAATAGGGCCAAGAGAGAGAGCTTTTAACCCCTTTTATTAACTTTAAAAATGGGTCAAAACGGTTACAAATCTTAAAAATTAAGAGAACGGATAATATATCGATATAAATATAATTTCGTTTATTAATCTATTAAATATTTAAGAATTAAATAATATTTTAAACGTATTATATTAAATATTATTATGAAATAAATACCTTGTTAATTAAATTTCATAAACTAAATACGCTTCCTTTAATAGTCTTATAATAAGAATTACCTTTTTTATTCAAAGGCTAAGATTAATTCAAAATCTTATATAATTAATATTTCTCTAATTATTGCAAGAGGTAAAAATACGTATAATATAATTATTAATAAAATCGCTATATCGGTTTCCGTTATTAGAATCCTTAATAGAAATATTGAACTATTCTTAACCCTCGAAGCCCCAATAAAGTAGTTTGAAATTATATATTATATTATCTTTTATAAGAAGTTATATTTTCCTAAAAGATTATATAAGATCGTTTATTATTTTTATAAATTTATTATAATCCCTTTTGCTATAAATAGAAGTTTCGACCTTTAAAAACTTATCTTATTATATTTAATTATATTTTTTTAAAAGTTAATAGGTTTATACTTATTATTTTTCCGATTATTTATTAATTTTGCTTTTGATTTAGATTTCCGAACCTTTAGTAAAAGAATTATTACTCTTCGGACTGCTTTTACTATCCGTATTGTATAAAGGATTTACTATATTAAAAGTTACTAAAGTTATAAATATTTAAATAATAAAAATAATATTATAAAGTAATATTTTTAAAAAATATATTTTCAGATTTTTAGGGAAGTAAATATTAAATTTCGTATAAAAATAAAACAAGTTTATTATTTTAATATAATTATAATTTGAACGACTTTTAGCTTTTATAAATTTATAATTAGCTTTTTAAAAATAGTAAATAATTTTTGGATATTTAATAAAAGAGTTAAAATAAGATTTCTTTTTAGCAAATCTCTAATTTTTATAATTTTATATAAAATTAGTTTCCGGCCAAAAGTTTCGAAGGTAATATAATAATATTATAACCGCGTAATACTCGTATAATATTCTTTCTTAATTAATTAATTATTTACAATATTATTATATTAACAAAAAAAAAGGTTAATTAGTTATAAAGTATATTATAAGAGTTTTCTATCTCTAATCAAAAGACTTTCGCTTTTATTAATATATTCTTTATAACGAAGATATATATTACTGAAAACGAAAATAATTAATTTTTTGATATTCGAATTGTTTTAGAAGTTTTTATCCTTTACTTTATTATTACGTTAGATTTTACTTAAATATATTATAACTACGTTATATATATAGAAAGATAAACCGAAATTATTTTAAACCTTATTTTTCTTCTTATTTAAATGCCTCCCCTTTTAAATATTAATTTAAGTAAAAATTGTTTTCGATTAATTGTATTATAGGAAAAGATTTTTTTCTTTAATTTCTTTATTTCTGCATGCAAGTTAAAAGCTTATAGCAACTATAAGTATATATTTTTCTATAAAGTTAGGGTTGCTTAACTAGGGTAAAACCCTAGCTTTTTTCTATTAATATCGCCTAATTGTTCCAGATAAACTATTTTAATAAGAAAAAATTAAAGAAAAATTAATTTTCGTCCTTTAAATCCTCCTATCCCTTTATATATTTAATTTTATCGTTTAAATAGCCTAAAATCTATTTCCTTATTCCGATTTTTGTTTCTTTAATATATTAAATAATATATTTAAATCCGATTTTTATTATTAATAAGGCTATTAAGTTTAATTAGGAATATTTAATCCCTAATTCCTAAGTTAATTTGGAAAAGACTTTTTTCTAGTTATTTATATATTTAGTATATTTTAAAAGTAAATATTTAGGTATTTGCTATTTTTCCTTATATTTAAGATTAGGATAAGCTTTAATATCAAATCTGGATCCGGGAATATAACCCAGCTAATTCCGGAAATAGCCTTAGCCTATATTAAATTATTAAATAATAGTAAAAATAAGCTTATCAATATTATCGAACTATTTAATCTTTATATCTCTTAAAATTTATTCGAATTAATAATAAAATTTAATAAGGTTTTTAACGTTCCAAACCTTTATCTAATCCTTTTTAGTTTCGGCTTTGATTTTTCGCTTAATAAAAGCTTTAAATATTTATATATCCGAAATAAGTTATATTTTTAGAGCCGCCTTAACGGCTTTATCGGCTAATTTATTTCCTATTATATCGGTATAACTTAGTACCTAATAAATAAATAATTTATATCCCTTAAGATATAAGTTTTCTAACTTAGAGGGTATATAAGCTGATATAGTAAGCCAAAAAAGTCAAAATTCAAGCCAATGGTAAACCGTTACTAGATCTACTAGTCCCGAAAAGGCTAGGCCCCAAGCTAGTCCTATTTGGAAAGGCGGCTCGCTGTTACGATAAATCAGGATTTAAAAGGTTTAAATTTTATAGAAATACAAAACAAAATCAACCAAGCCTTAAAGGCTAACAAAATCGATATATTTATTGTTTCGGCTATACCTTCCAAAATAGGAAAAAATCTTATTCTTATTACCGGAACAGGCTATTTAGCCGAAAATCTATTAAGTTATAAATCTATATAAAGCCTTATAATAGGCCTAAAAACAGCTTAGCCAGATATACTTTAAGGAAAAATTATCGTTTATAAAATTAATATTAGGAATTTTGGCCAAGAAGGGGGGCTAAGCCTAATTAAGGATAAAATATATACCTTCAATAGGCTAGAATTAGCCCTAAACCCTGTATAATTAACTAAGCCTGAAAATAGGGTAGGAAAGCTTTATTTATCGGTTATATTAACGACCCTATACAAAGAGGATACGAAAAAGGCTATTCGCGAAAACTTAATTATAAGGGGAATTAGAGCCCAAATTACTGAATTTGCTTAACAAAAAGCAACTGATTAATATAAAAAATACTAAAAATTAGGCTATTTCTATAAATTAGGCTCGAAATATCAATTTTACGGCCTAAATTATCTTATTAAAAATTATATATATTATATATATAAAAATAAAAGTTAGTTTTGTATATATTTAATCCCGAAATATATTAATTACTTAAAAATATATAAAGCTTATAACCTTATTTATAAAATAATTAAAGCTGCTAGTCCTAAATTAAATATATTAGATTTATTAATTATAAATGTTATTAATAAATAATATACCCGAAAATCAATTTAATTATTAAATACGAATTATTCAATATAATTTAGTTAGATTAATAAATATTATAATCTCGGTTTTAAAATATATTAAAGATAAAACTAAGTTAATTTTATTTTAAGAATTTTATATCGATAAAGTTATTTTTTTATTAATAATTTTATATTTTTTATTAATAATTTTATATTTATTATTTATAATAATAATAATATTATTATTAAATATAAAGTAAAACCTTAATCCTAAACTTTAAGTTTTAGCCTTTATTAAAAATAATTCTTAAATAAGTCTAAAATATCATTTAAAAATAAATATTTTAAATAATTTAAATATATAAATTTTAAAAATTATTATTTTAAGTTTAAATAAGGAAATCTTGATTTTTAATATTTATAATCCGAATTTTAAATCTTATTAAAATTAAAAAATTGGTTAAATAATTATTAAAAAGGGATAATTAATTAATTAATAATCTTAATAAATTTATAAAGACCCTAAACGGGACTATTAATTTAATTTTTATAATTAAATTTATTTCGGATTAAATTATAAATTAATAAATTAATAAGGAAATAATTAACGGATTTAATTATAAAATTTTAAAATATAATATTTAAATTAATTAATTAAATTTAATAAATAATTTTATATTTATAAGCTAAATTTATAATATTTAAAAAGTTAATTAAAAGAAATTCGAAAAAATATTTTATAAAAAATAAATTTATAGTTTTAGCTTTTAATAAAAATTAAAAAGATTTATATTATATTTATATAAATAAATATATTATAAAGATTTTTAATATTATTTATTTTATTTTAAATTTATATTCGATTTTTATTCCTTAAGATAAAAATTGTTAATATATTATTATTTATTAATAATATAATAATTTATATAAAATTAAAATCGGAAATTAAAAATTTAAAAATTTTAAAAAAATTAATATAAAAGGTATTTATTTAAACCGAAAATAATATTATAAAATTTAATAACAATAAAATAGAATTAATTTATTTTAAGATTAATTAAAAAGCTTATTAAATTTTAATTATTCTATTTAATAGGATAGAAATTAAGCTTAAATCTAATATTAAATAATTAAGGATTTTTTTAAATCGAAAATCAAATTTTAAAGATTATATTTAAAAAAGGCTAGCTTTTATAATTAAAGCTTTATTTATTATATTTAATTTAATAAAGTCTAAATAAGGCCTAGGAATTAAAATAAGCTAAAAATTTTATATATTAATTATTATTTTTATAACCGATTATAAAGCCGAAATTTAATATTAAAAATAAAAATTATATAAAACTAAATTTCAAAAAATTCAAAATTAAGCTTTAAAAAAAATATTAAAAGTATTTAAAATATTTTTAATAAAGTTAATAAAAATCGAAACTAATATTCCCCTTTTAAAAATAAAATTAAATAAAAAAATTTAAAATTATATTCTAAAAATTATATAAATAAAAGAATATTATTTAATAAAAGCTAGAATATCAATTAAATATTTATTAAATTTCTAAATCGGGCTAAATATTAATAATTTAAATAATATAAGCCGAAAATTTACCGATTATAATTAAAAAGAAATAAAAAGCTTAAAATATCTTATTTAATTAATTATAAAGGAGGACTTATTATTTATATATCTTTTTAAAAAGTTATATATTTTTAATTTAAAATTAAAATATTAAATTAATTTCCGATTAATTAAAAATAGAAAAGCGGAAACTATTAAATAATATTTAAAAAATTTAATTTAATTTAATTTAATATATTAATAGCTCTTAAATAAATAATAAAATAAATATATTAATAATTTTATAAAATATTAATTAAAAATATTAATAAAATTTAAATATAAAAATAAATAATTTAAATATAAAATTATATATTATTAATTAAATCCTAAATTAATAATAAAAATCGTTAAGATTAACCTAACCTTAGCCTTATTAATTATATTAATTAAAAGAAGATTAAAGAAATTTGGATTTTTATTAATAATTAAAAAAATATCCGAAAAATTTAAAAATATAAATTTATTAAAATTTATATTTATTTTAAATTAAAAAATTTATATTTTAAAAGATATAAGTTATTTATTTATTAAATATTAAATTATATTAATATAATAGGAAATAAATTAATTAATATAATTATTAATATAATTTTAAAAATATAATTTATTTTAAATATTTAAATATTTAAAGCTTTTATTAAATAAAAAATTAAAATCGAAATTAAAAAAGATTAAATAAAAGTTTAAAATATTAAAAAATTAAAAAATTTATTAAATTTTATTATTAATTCAAATAAATTCTAAAAAATATAAAAATTAAATAATTTAATAATATTAATAAAATTATTTTTAAAATTAATTAAATTATATTCCTAAATCCGGATTTAATATTAAAATTTATTTTAATTTTAAATATAAAAAATAATAATAAATGTTTTAAATATATAAATAATTAAAAAAAAGTTTTTTTTAAATTAATTTAAAAATTAAAAATTAAAAATTCTTAATTAAATTTAATAACCTTATTAATAATAAAAATCGGAATTAAATATATTATTTAATATATTAAAGAAATAAAAATCGGAATAAAGAAATAAATTTTAAATTATTTAAATAATAAAATTAAATATATAAGAGGATAGGAAAATTTAAAGAATAAAATTTTATTTTAATTTTATTTTTTCTTATTAAATTAGTTTATTTAAAATAATTAAACAATATTAATAAAAAAAAATTAAAGTTTTATTTTAATTAAATAACTTTGATTTTATAAAAAAAAATATATTTATAATTATTATAAACTTTTAATTTATATATAAAAATAAAGAAATTAAAAAAAAAGGTTATATATTTAATTTTATTAATAAGCAAATATTTAAAATAATAAAATTAATAATCTAAATAATTATTTATTCAATTAAAGGAAAATATTAAATTATATAATTAAATAAATAATTTAAAATATAATTATATTTTTAAAATCTTATTTTTAATAATATATATTTGTTTATTAATAATATTTTTATAAACTATTTTATTTTTTTAATTTTTAACTTATTATATATAATATTATTTTCTATTTTTATAATCTTTACTCCGGCCTTATTTATATATATATTTTTAATATATATATTATATATTATTATTATATATATATTTTTCTTTATTTTACTCCTTTAATATATATTTAATATTTATATAATATTCTATTTTAAAGCCTTTTAGGCCTATTATAATTATATTTTAATTATTAATATTTTTTTAATATATTTCTTTGCTATTATAATATTTTTTTAATATTATTTTATATTTTTTTTAATAATAATATATTTAATAATTTCTTTTATAAATATTTAATTTACTTTTATTAAATTTTTTTAATTTATAATTTTTATTATTATTTCTAAATCCTTCCTCGGTTAATATATTAATAATATATTTATTATTATAATTATATATTATTTATATTCCTCTAATAATTATAATTATATATATAAAAGCCTTTTTTTCTTATTTTATTATAAATATAACTTTTTCTAATTTATTAATTATTTTTTTTTAAATATTTTATTATTATTTATTATTATATTAAATATATACCGCTTATATTTTTTATATATATTATTATTTATTTTACCCTTTAGAATATTTTTAATATTTAGTTTATAATAATTCTTTTTTTATTTTTTATTAATCTTGCTTTATATAATTCCTTAATTTTTTTAATTTCTTATATTATTTATTTTTATAATTTATTCCTTTTATATTTAATATTAACTCTACTTATTAACTTTTTATTAATTATATAATTTTTATACCCTTATCATATAATATTAATACTTTGGTATTAATATATAAATATATTATTAATAAGTTTTTGTTTTCCTTTTTAACCTAATTAATATTTTAAATATTTTTAAATATTTTTAAAAATTAAAATTTTCTTTTTAATATTTTAATATCGAATAAAAAATTTTATTATTATTATTATTATTTTTAATTTTATTTATAAAATATATTTATATTTTTTATAAGTTTTTATTAATATTCTTCTTATTTTTATTTTTACTTTTTAAATATATTTATAAATAATAATAGCTTTTATTATTATTATTTTTATTAAATAATAAAAATAAAAATAAAAATATATTTTATTATTAAGCTTAATCTGGTTTAGCGCTTTAATATTTATAAATAATTTTATTTTATATATAATAATTAATTAAATAATATATTAAAACTTCTTTACTTTGCGTATAATATTAAAAAGGTTATTTAATATTATAAAAATATTTATATTAAATAATAATAATTATTATTAAAATATTATTTATAATAAGAAAAATTTTAATTTTCGTTAAGAATTAAACCTTAAATTTTAAAAACCAGTTTCTTAATAATATATAAATAATACAAATATATTATATAAATATATAATTTAAATTATATAATTTACTTTTAAATATTTATTTTTTGTTTTTTGCTTTATATTTATTTTTTTTAAAAAAATCAGAAAAACTTAAAATAGTCTTATTTTAAAAACAGGCTATTTTAAATATTAAGAATAGAAATAAGGTTTCCTTTTTAAAAAATAGAATAAATTTAAAATAACTTTATTATTTAAGCGAGGAATAAATTATTTTAAATATTAAAAATAAAAATTTAAAGTTTATTTTTTATTTTAAATTTATTCCGAAATAGATTCGGATTTAAATTAATTTAATAAGTTTTTTTAAGACCCTTTTTAAAATCTAAGATTTAAAATATTAATTATAATTAAGGTTAAAATATAAAACTTATTTTAAATTAATATTTTAAGCTAAATTAACTTTAATTTAGATTTATTAAGCTAAAATATTTTTTTTATAAATTAAAAAAAGTTTAAAAAAGGGTCTATTCTTAGCTTTAGCCTTAAATTAGCTAAATCAAATAATTTAATAATATTTATAAAAAAAATTCAAATTTAACAAAATAACCTAAGCCGAAAATAAAAAAAAATTAAAAAAAATTATTAAATATAAAATTTAAATAATTGATTTATTATTAAGCCTTGCTTTAAAAAATAAAGGTTAATAAAATAACCTAATATTAAGGTTAAACTTAAAGCTAATTAAGGCTAGAATATATCTAAAACAAGCCTTATCGATAATAAAGGAAGATAAGAAAATTACTATTTCTGTAATTATCCGATAATTCGATATATTAAAATCTGAATTAAGGCTCCTAGCCTTAAATCCAGAAGGGGAAATTCTCTTTAATTAATTAAAAATAAATATTTTAAATAAGATTAATTAAAATATTTATAAAAAATCTAATAAAATTTTTAGAAATATCGAAAATTAATTTATAAAATCCTAAAAATCTTATATATTTCCAATTATAAACGCAAATATTTTATAAAATATATAAGTTAATATAATAAATTAAAAAGTTAAAATTTAAATTAATAATAAATTATTATTAGATTTATTAATCTTAAAAAGGCTAAGCCTTAAAATAGTTTTTATTTAGAAAGGCGGCTTATTATTATAATAAATTAAGATTTAAAAGGTCTAAATTTTATAAAAATATAAAATAAAATCAATTAAACTTTAAAGGCTAATAAAATCGATATATTTATTATTTCGGTTATATTTTTTAAAATAAGAAAAAATCTTATTTTTACTACCGGAACAGGTTATTTAACCGAAAATTTATTAAATTATAAATTTATATAAAACCTTATAATAAGTTTAAAAATAGCTTAATTAAATATATATTAAGGAAAAATTATCGTTTATAGAATTAATATTAGGAATTTTGGCTAAGAAAGGGGGCTAAGCCTAATTAAGGATAAAATATATACTCTTAATAAGCTAAAATTAACCTTAAACCCTATATAGCTAATTAAGCTTAAAAATAGAATAGGAAAGCTTTATTTATTAATTATATTAAAAACCCTATATAAAGAAGATACGAAAAAGGCTATTCGCGAAAACCTAATTATAGGGGGGAATTAAGGCCCAAATTACCGAATTTGCTTAACGAAAAACAATTAATTAATACGAAAAATACTAAAAATTAGGCTATTTCCAGAAGAATTACAAATTAGGCTCAAAATATCAATTTTATAACCTAAACTATTTTATTAAGGATTATATATATTATATATATAAAAATAAGGGCTAGCTTTATACGTATTTAATCCCGAAATATATTAATTACTCGGGAATATATAAGGCTAATAACCTTATTTATAAAATAATTAAGGCCGCTAGTCTTAAATCAAATATACCAAAATTATTAATTATAAATATTATTAATAAATAATATACTCGAAAATTAACTTAATTATTAAATATAATTTATTTAATATAATTTAATTAAATCAATAAATATTATAATTTTAATCCTAAAATATATTAAAAATAAGGCTAAATTAGACCTATTTTAAGAATTTTATATTAATAAGGTTATTTTTTTATTAATAATCTTATATTTATTATTTATAATGATAATATTAATATTATTAAATGTAAAGTAAAACCCTAATTCTAAGCCCTGGGTTTTAGCCTTTATCAAAAATAATTTTTAAATAGGTTTAAAATATACTCCGAAAACAGATATTCTAAATAATTTAAATATATAAATTTTAGGAATTACCGCTTTAGGCCTAAATAAGGAAATCCTGATTTTTAATATTTATAACGAAAAAGATATTAATAATATATAAATAGTAAACCGGATAATCAAGCAAATACCGAATTTATTAAAAAAAGTAATCGTTAATAAAGATTTAAATATATATTATGACTAATAAAATTCTTAAATTTTAAATCTTATTAAGACTAAAAAATTAATTAAATAACTATTAAAAAGGGATAATTAATTAATTAATAATTTTAATAAATTTATAAAAACCCTGGCTAATTTAAATGGGATTAATTTTATTATTAATTTAATTTTTGTAATTAAACTTATTTTAAATTAAATTATAAATTAGCAAATTAATAAAGAAATAACTATTAGATTCGATTATAAAATTTTAGAATATAATATTTAAATTAATTAATTAGAATCAATAAATAACCTTATATTTATAAGCTAAGTTTATAATATTTAAAAAGTTAATTAAGAGAAATTCGAAAAAATATTCTAAATTAATAAAAATTAAATAAAAATAAGTTTAAAAAGTTTATTATTTAATTTTATAAAGGTTAAAATAGACTAAGTTATAAATTTAATATTTAAATTTTTATTAAATATAACCGATTTAATAATTCTTAAATAAAAATTATTAAATAAGTTTAAAAGCTAATAAAATAATATTATTATTTTATTTTAAAAAAAATAATATTAAAAAAATACAATTTTAAATAAAATTATATTAATCTTAATTAAAAAGAATTTAAATAAATTAAAAATATTTATTTCGGAAATGTTTAAAAAGTTAAAGTTAATTATTAAGCCGAATTCTTAATAAAAGTAAATAAGAATAAAAAAGAAATTTATTAAGTTTATAAATATATTAAATTTAGAAAATTTGAAAAATTGCCTTTAATATAAGCCGAAAACGGTTTAATAATTATTTTTTAAGAAAAAGATTAAATATTTATTAAGATTATATACTTTAAACCCCCGAATATAGAATTAAGCTAAAATTAGGATTAAGATTAAGATTAAGACTTAAGGAATTTATAAAATAGTTAATTAGGTTTAATAGTTTCTAAAAACTCTTTATTAAGTTAAAAGAGTTAATCAAAAACTAAGAATAAAGATTTAAACTATTTAAATATATCTGACTCTAAAATAATTTTAAAAAGGCTCTAGGACCCGATAATATTACTTTTGAAATTTTATATTATATATATATAATAATACCAAACGTTTTTAATAGATTATTTAAAAATTTAATTAAAAATAACTATTATTCTATTAATTAATAATAGGAAATAAGAGTAATTTTACCGAAACCTAATAAACCTAAAAATATTTCAAAAGGGTATCGGATTATTACCTTATTAAACTATTTAAGTAAATTTTCCGAAAAAATCCTAGCGAATAGATTATTATATATAATTCCAAAATTTTTAGATTTAGGCCAAATAGGGGGTGTTAAAAACAAATCAGTTATAAATACTATTTTAGGCCTAATATACGATATTTAATTTGCGGAATATTAAAAACGAAAAATAACGGCTATATTTTTCGATATTAAAATCGCTTTTGATTTCGTTTTCTTAAAATAACTCTTAAAGATTATAGGAAAACTAGATTTATTAGCTTATATTATCAAATAAACTAAAAATTTTAGATTTATAGCCCTAGCTTTTAATAGGGACCGAAAGGATTTATATTATATTTATATAAATATATTATAAGGATCCTCAATATTGCCTATTTTATTCTTAATTTATATTCGATTTTTATTCCAACAATATAGCGATTTATATAGAATTAAAATCGGAAACTAAAAATATTAAAATCTTAAAAAGGCTAGCGTAAAAGGCGTTTATTTAGGCCGAAAATAATATTATAAAATTTAATAATAATAAAATAAAGCTAATTTATTTTAAAATTAACCAAAAAACTTATTAGATTCCAATTATTCTACCTAACAGGACAGAAATCAAGCTTAAATCCGATATTAAATAATTAAAAAATTTTTTAAATCGAAAATTGAATTTTAAAGGTTATATCCAAAAAAGGCTAGCTTCTATAATTAAGGCTTTATTTGTTATAATAAAGTTTAAATAAGGCCTAGGAATTAAAGTAAGCCGAAAATTTTATATATCGATTATTACTTTTATAACTAATTATAAAGCCGAAATCTAATATTAAGGATAAAAATTATATAAGGTTAAATTTCAAAAAATTCAAAATTAGGCCTTAAGGAAAATATTAGAGGTATTTAAAATATTCTTAATAAGGTTAATAGAAATCGAGGCTAATATTCCCCCCCTAGGAATAAGGTTAAATAAAAAAATCCGGAATTATACCTTAAAATTTATATAAATAAAAGAATATTATTTAATAAAGGTTAAGATATTAATTAACTATTTATCAAATTTTTAAATCAGGTTAAATATTAATAGTTTAAATAATATAAGCCGAAGATTTGTCAATTAGAATCAAAAAAAATAAAAAGCTTAAAATACCTTATTTAATTAATTAGGATTTTAAAATTACTTTTGGAAATTATAAGGGTTTAAAGTTAAAATACTAAATTAACTTCCGATTAATCAAAAACGGAAAAGCGGAAACTATTAAATAATATTTAGAAAAATAAGCTAAATTTAATTTAATATACCGATAGTTCTTAAATAAACGATAAAATAAATATATTAATAATTTTATAAAATAATAATTAAAAATATTAATAGAATTTAAATATAAAAATAAATAATTTAAATATAAAATTATATATTATTAATTAAACCCTAAATTAAGTAATAGAAATTATTAAGGCTAGCCTTAGCCCTATTAATTATATTAGTTAAAAGAAGATTAAGGAGATTTGGATTTTTACCCGATAATTAAGAAAATATCCAAAAATTCAAAAATATAAATTTATTAAAACTTATATTTATTCTAAATTAGAAAACTTATATTTTAAGGGATATAAGCTATTTATTTATTAAATATTAAACTATATCAATATAATAGGAAATAAACTAGCTAATAAAGCCGTTAAGGCGGCTTTAGAAATACAATTTATTTCGGATATATAAATATTTAAAGCCTTTATTAAATAAAAAATTAAAGCCAAAATTAAAAAGGGTTAAATAAGGGTTTAGAATGTTAAAAACCTTAATTAAATTTTATTATTAATTCGAATAAATTTTAGGAAATATAAGGATTAAATAACTTAATAATACCGATAAGCTTATTTCTATTACTATTTAATAATTTAATATAAGCTAAGGCTATTTCCGGAGCTAGCTAAGTTATATTCCCGGATCCAGATTTAATATTAGGGTTTACCTTAACCCTAGGTATAAAGGAAAATAGTAAGTATTTAAATATTTACTTTTAAAGTATTTTGGATATATAAATAACCAAAAAAAAGTCTTTTCCAAATTAGCCTAGGAATTAGGGATTGAATATTCTTAATTAAGCTTAGCGGCCTTATTAATAATAAAAATCAGAATTAAATATATTATTTAATATATTAAGGAAATAAAAATCGGAATAAATAAATAGATTTTAAGCTATTTAAACAATAAAATTGAATATATAAGGTAATAAAAGGATTTAAAAGACAAAATTTAATTTTTCTTAATTTTTTCTTATCAAATTAATTTATCTAGAATAACTAGATAATATTAATAGAAAAAAGTTAAGGTTTTACCCCAGTTAGGCAACCCTAACTTTATAGAAAAATATATACTTATAGTTGCTATAAGCTTTTAACTTGCATACAGAAATAAAGAAAAAAAAAAAAATAGGATACCGCTTATAATAAGATTTTCCTCTTTGACTATTATTGTAATCTTTATAATTATAAGGTAGAAACTTATAATCGTTTTAAGGATTTTTAAAGGAAAAGCGTTCTTTAATTCCTTACTAATATTCGGCTTAATATATTTTTTACTCAAGACGCCTTTTTCGAAGTCCGGGGTATATTATTTAAGCTTATTATCAGATATAATTTTAATAACCTTATAAAATACGTATATCAATCGTTTTGGTACTGTATTTGTAATAAAATAATTCGTATTATTAACTTAGTTAGTAATTATAAGATTCTAAATAAGGATATTAAACTATATAACGTTTTGATACGAATATACGATAATCTCTTGGGATATAAAGTTATAATTATCGATTTTACTTAATATAGATTCCGAGAAGTAAGTCAATCAGAAGCAGCTTGGAAGTATAAGAAGTAGCGATAAGATAAAGAGGGTACTATTAAATACATAATAGACCGTAAGCTAAAAGGATCGTTCGAATATAAGCCTTTATACTATTTCCTTTATATATATATAAATTGCAAAGAAGTTTAATAAGAACGGTTATTATATGAAAAATATATTATTCGAATCTTTATACCCTTTAATATATCTAATTTTTTTAAAGCTTTAATTATATTTTCCTTTCAATATTAATATAATTTGAACAAAAGAAGGCTTATTTATTGAATTCCTATTATTGATAATTATAGTATTTTTATCTTTTATTTCTATTATTTTCGCAATATATTTCCTTATACTATCTTTTATATAAACCCGATTCCAATTCCTAAGAGGTACTTATTTTCCTTTATTTAAGTTGTCTTTTATAATATTATTAAAATAATTTTGAATTATAAAGGTATTTTTTTTATTTCTTATCTTCTTTATTAGGCTATAAACAGTCGTAAATTAGTAATATTCGAAGGGTAAATAATATAATAAATTATAATAGAAAAAGATAAAGAATAATAATTTAGACTTTTTAATTATAAACTTTATTTTTATTTAATAGAAAGTTTATCGAGTCTCTTAAGAAGGTTCTAAAGGTAATAAATATTTAAGATAAATATAATAAAATTTACTCCGAAGTATATTTTTGTAGCTTCCAAAACAATTTTTAACTTATTAAAAACCGGGGAAATATATTAATATATATTAAACAGTAATAACGGCCTTTACCGCAAAATTTAATAATTAGTTACTTCGATAGAAGATATAACTTTAAAGCTATTATTATTCCTAGCTTAAAAGAAAAATCGGGGATATTAATAATAATTTATATATAAACGATTTAAAGCGAGTAATCCAAAAATAATAAGGCGAAGTTTAAAAATAAAACTTATTATTAATTTAATTATATAAGATAAAATTAAGAATAAATAAATATAAATATAAATAAAACCTTAAAAAGCGAATAGTTGTAAATAGAAATAATTAATAGCAAAGTCGATTTTCGGCCCAGTTAATTTAACGAAAGTTTTTAAAATATTTAATAAAAGATAGAGCCTTCGTTAAAAAATTAACTTCCTATATAATATATTATAAAAAGCAAAAAGGACGACTACTGATTCCAAACTTCTTAAATCTAGAAGTAAGTAAATATTTAGAGTTAAAGATATAATACTCGCTTTTCTTCGCCTTATTTATTTATTTAGAGTTTTTAAATTTATTAGAAAATAGCTAATTAAACTTCGTAAGGATAATATAAAGTTATTATTAACTAGCAAATACCGGTTAATAAAAGAAGATAATTCGGATATATTATTAAACCTATTAATAAATAATTTAATAATTTAATAATTTAATAATATATCGTTATAAAGGAGTATATAAATATCAAAGCTGCTTAAGAGATTTCGTCCTAATTATACGTAAAATATAGTTATAATATTTCTAAAGCATGAAATAACTATATCTTTCTTTAATTAAAAAAAATATTAATAAATTAATATTAAATTTCTTTTAATATTATCTAGTATAGGAACGATTAATTACTCTTAATATTATATTAATTATCCGAAATTTTTATATACTTATTTGTTCCGCCTCTTTTCTTTTACCTTTTCCAACTTATTATCGAAGACTTTGCGCGGCTATTGCTATTAAAACTTCTTCTATATAGAATTCTTATTATTATTTATAAGATAAGCTAGAAAAGTAATATATTTATTATAATACCTTTCTATTAAAATATTTATATTAAATATATACTTATTATTAATATTTCGAGTTTATATATTTATTATTTAAATAACAATAATATTTGTATTTCTAAAACCTAAGTCGATTTATAACTTTTAATAATATCAGACCTTTATATTAATAATTATTAAGATTTATAAGCGTTAGCGCCTTTATTATAATAATAATTTTTTTTTCAAATAACTTTTATATAAAATATAGCTATTTTTCATATATTTTCAAAATAGTTATTATATAATTTATATTTAATTATATAAATATTCTAATACCGAAAATTTATTATATATTTTTATTAAAAGGATATATATTTATTATTATAAAGAGGATTAATAGAAATTATATAAATAATATTTAGTTTTAACGGTTAAAAGAATTAAAAGAAGTTATATTATAATAAATAAAAGGTATAATTATTAAAATATAAAATATTATATTTCCTATAAATACAAGTATTATAAATATTATTAATAAGATATTTTATAATATTTAATTGTTAAATACTCCTAATAAATAAGTATATTTTAAACCTTTTAAAACGATTTTGGATTTTTATTATTATTTAAAAAGAGATATCGAGGTATATTTAAAGTAATATATCGAAATTAACGAGTTTATTAATATATATAAGGAAATATAGCTTATTTATTTTATTTATATTAATTTAAATAACTTGAATATTCTTGTATAAAAAGATAAAATAATATTCGTTATATTAAGAATATATAATTATATCGAATATCAACTTGTAAAACGAATTTTGGCAAAATAAAATTAATAAAAATTTAAAGTTAAAATTAAAAGAATTAATTATAAATAGAATTTATTTAAAATATTTTAAAGATATTATATAAATTTAATAAATTAGTAAATATATAATTAAAAGCTTTATTATTTTATTTATTATAAAATTATTATATAATTTTTAAAGAATTATAATATTGTTTCCTTTCTTATTAATAAATCGAAAGTTATAATTTTATAAATATCAAATTAACCCTTTTATATTTTTTATTAAAGTAATATTGAATTTTCTTTTCTTTAATATATTTTATTATTATATATTTTATAATTTATTAATTAAATTGAAAACTTTTTATAATTTTCCTCTTTATTAATTTCGTTAATATATCTTTAATTTAAATTATATAATTTTATATAAAATTATTATTTTTAACTTAAATATTAAATTTTTTTTTAAACCTTTTAAATTAATTACTTTCCTAATTATTATATATATTAAAAGTATATTCGTTGCTTTAAGAGAAATATTATACTCTTCAAAAACTTATTTATTTACTTAATATATAGTATAATAATATAGATTTTATATACTTTCTTTTTCTTCTTTTGGCCCGAAAATAAAAACTTAATAATATTTATCAGTTTAAATTAATATATATTCGTAAACTTTTATATTATTATTATTTTTTATATATTATTTTTATTAACTATAATTAGTTTATTACCTTAAATATAAAAAGCAATATAAAATTAGTTTTTATTAGAAAATATCTTAATATAACGGCTTTATTTTATATTTGAAATTTATAAATATATTTAAATAGGAAATTTAAATTTCTAGGAAAAGTATTTAATTTTTTTAAAAATAATTTTTTTAAAATCAATTATATATTATATTCGCTTATTCAAAATTTGAAGGAAAATATTATATTAATAATTATTATTTATTTTTTGAGTTTTTGGCTGCTTTAAAAGTTAATTAAATATTAAAATTTAATATAAATAATAAAAAGCTAAGTTAAGTAATAATATTATAAATAGTTATAACTGAATATTAGGCAGTTAATTCAGGTTCTTATTTACTATGCTCCCTATACTGCCCTATAGTATTCCCCCTTGCTCCCTTGGTACTCCCCCTTACTCTCTCGGTATTCCCCTTTACTCTTTTGGTATTCCCTTTTACTCTTTTGCTGCTCCCTTTAAAATAGCCTTGCTCCCTTTCCCGATTAAAAATAGAAATTTCTAATCTTAAGTTTGGGGTATATATAATATATATATATCAAAATGTACTTTTAAATTATTTATTTTTTAATTTTAATTTTATTATTAATTAATATTATAATTATATTATTTAAATAATTTTAAAATCTTTATATTTTAAGAATAATTTTAATAATATTAATTTATTCGTAATAATTTTTAAAGTTTTTTACTTATAATAGTTTATAGTTAATAATTTTAAATAACGAATTTATAATATTAATTTTAATTCGAATTTTTAATTATTTAATATTTATTAATAATTATATTATAATTATTTAAACGGTTAATATTTCGAAAAAATTTAAAATTAATTTTTCATTAAAAATAAAAAATATTAAAAATATTTAATTAAATTAAAAATTTTCGTTTGACTTTTTTATTATAAACTAGTTAAATTTAGTTTGTTAAATCTAAATTAATAGTATTTTAACCGTAATAAAGTTTTAATTTTAATTATAAAATTTAAAATAATTAATTATAAAATTTTTATAATATAAAGTCTTTATTAAAAGAATATAAAACATTATTATTATAAAAAGGTTATAAAAAACGATTTATACAATAATAAATTCGCGATTTGGGTTTATAACTTATTAAATGTTAATCCTTAAACTATTATTATATTATAACTAGTTAATACTTAATAATAAAATATTATAACTAGTTAATACTTAATAATAAAATATTATAACTGGTTAATACTTAATAATAAAATATTATAACTATATAAAAAAAAACTAAACATACGCAAAGATATATAAATAACCGGAATCTAACTGCGGTCTTAATACGCTAAACTTCGTAACTTATAACACTTGTAACTAAATTTATAAGATTATTAGCCAAAAGTTGTTACTGTCAGTATAGCGCAGGCCAGCCAATGCGTTTATAGCCTACGCCATAACGTAGTCTATACCACTGCTTATTATGTGAAGGACTCTTTGTAGGGTTGACCATGTCATTAAGGGACTAACCATCTGTTGTGTGAAGGACGTTTCGTAGCGCAGACCAGGTTATTGAGTGACCAACTGTCCGTTGCGTGAAGGACAGCTTATTGAGTGGCCAACTATTCATTGTGTAAAGGACATTTCATGGGGCTGACCATGCCATTGAGTAGCCAACTATTCGTTGTGTGAAGGACTCTCCATAGTCTACGCTACAACGTGGCGTACACCCTCATATGGTTTACAAGAGAGATTCGGAGTTTAGGATGACCAAGTGCCAGCCACCACGCTAATTCACCTTGCATGGCTCGAATAATGCGATCGCCTTAATGCAGCATGCAAAGGTGTCAAACCACTTTCTCTGAGGACAACTGCAGAGTCGATGTTCTGCCAATCTCTTCGCTGAATACCACTGAAACAATCCTCTGCACAATTCGAAACCACATTGTCTGCTCGTTATTGCACAAAGTACTCGAGTGACACAAAAGACAGAATCATGGAGTGCAAGATCTATCCTACCATTGAACGCGATTGCCCAGGCTCACTGTCCTCTCCATTATGGTCAAAATTATCCTTGGAGCTCCTCACAATAATCATTACTCAGACCACCGACACGAAGACTCTGGACAGCTGGTGCGAGGCTACGCAGGAAAGCCATCATCTACACGAAACAGCCATGACGGCAAGATGGAGGACTGTCACCATTGATGATCGCGATCTCCTGCCTGCTCCAGGAGATGATGAAAACATGTTCAACCAGTCACAGAAAAGATTGCAAAGACACAAATTGGGACAACACTGGAAGCCTGCTGGTAAAATGGTCAACACGCTACTTAGCACAATCAATGAGTCAGGTCGTTGTCCAGCAAACTACGTCCAGGATCTCGTGTTTGACTTTCGGTTGTTGAGATATTGGGAGGACGACATTCTCGAATACTGGGAGGAGATTGAAGGAGACTGGGAGGACGACAATGAAGAAGACTGGGATGACTACTATGTTCCCGGTCTCAGTACGCATGATTTGATGCCCACTGTGGAGTCACTGAAGCATACACTCACCAAGCTGGAAGGCCAATTCCACTATCTCCGCTATCTGAGCTGCTATGGAGATACTCCCCAGGTAATCTTGGATTTCGTTGCAAGTCAAGATGCGGCCAAGATTCGTGGCTTAGAGATGCGCAGCCTTGGAGCTTATGGCCGATTGCAAATCGATTTCGAAGACGAGCCACCTTACGAAAGGTATTCCCTAAGACGTTGGCCCCTTCGGTTGGAAGAATTATCAACACTACACCAACTCAGAAACCTGGACATACATCATTTATCGAACCATGAAACAACTGGACTGCTTGCTGCATTACCTAAACTCATCGAGCTACATTGTCTAACATTAGCCTGCAATGCTGAGGAGCGGCACGGTGACCATTATGGTGGGTGTGCTCTAAAGTCCTTATTCGACCAGATCTTCCAAAACCGTGATACAGTAAGCATCAACAGCAATCTCGTTGCTGAATGCTCAGGGTGGTTCCCCCCTGACCTCAAATCGTTGTCGTTGATTGACACGAATTACTCCAGCAAGTAAGTGTGAGGCTCATCCATGCGACTCTGAGCTGATGTAAGTCAAGATCAGTAACAATGCCATTCACACAGCCACCACGATTAGATAATCATCTGACTCATCTCTGTGTCGATGTTGGAAATGTCGATTGGATTCCAATGCTTGTTGACTGCTTTCCCGAAGGCACGCTTCAGTTCCTGTCGATACCAGGATGCTCTCGTGACGGTCATATTTCGGTTTGTGGAGACCATGCTCATGTCGACCATGCTATCACTAAGCACAAGGGGCCTCTGGATAAAGTCAGGTTGGTTCGAGCCTGGCAGACGGATCGTCGTTGGATTGACGAACTCAATGACCGATGGCAAGGAACATATGCCATTCAGGAGCTTGTGCTCGGAACAAGAAATCCCGAGTGGTATAACAGGTTTGTAGAAAAGTGGCGCGAACTGATCCCTGAACCCACACTCTCGCACTATCTTTGTGGTTTTGACTGGGATACTTACACAGGAAGTGGACGATGGGGTAACGAGATTAAACGAATTAGGATCGATCATGTTGACATCTCTGATCTTAAAGTATCCGTAATCTCCGAGCCGTTCTATTCTCATCTTAAGATCCTGATGCTACAGCCAGGTCCTCGGGGGATCTGCAACAACAGCCTTCCTGGATGCGAAGCGATCGACGAGACTGTCTGCGTCGAGCTTGCCAAGCGCATAATCACACACGGTGCATCATCTCTACGCGTCATCGTCATTGCCACTCACTGGTATTGGGTTTCGAAAGACAGGGCAGGAAGCGAGCATGATGGCCTTCTGTGGACGTGGGCAGATGCAAAGGGCGACTCGACACAAAACGAGCTAATGTCGTCGACCCTTAGCGAAGTCGACCTCGATTTCTTGGAGCGTTCAACAGTACCTTTTTGGCATGAAAGGGATTTAAAGGAGTGGCATCGAAACCTGTCCTCCACAACACAAACACAACCTCACCAACCGAGCATAGAAATGTTCAACCAGTGGAACTACTTGACCATATTACCATCGCATGAAGAATAGATGATATCCTGAAATGCCAAATCTTTTTCTCCACCTGAATGAATGAATTTTATTCCGGCACGCGAGCCACCGAGCTCATGGCCTCCTTACGTAATATACCTAATCTTTCTCACAGAAACGCCTGGTTACTCCTTACATCCCTACTTTACCACGCCTTCCCGATTATATCTGAGTCTCATTCTACTTCGTATACATGCGATAGTCCAGTGAGGTGTTTACTTAGGCCCTTCCGAGGGCGTTTCCGGGGTGGTCATACTTCTACATGGGCGGTAAGAGCGCTACGGGCCTGAATCGACTGGTAGACTATTGATGTCTGAGGGGGTTTAGATGGTGTTGGGGAGTCCTGGTGGGTTAGCTGGCTCCAGGGAGCCTTCTGCAGTTGTAGCTAATCGTTTGGTAGCTTTTACGAAGTGTATCGTCGCTCGAACCGCTTCAATACACGGCTTCCACCTTGCTCCATCCCATGGCTTCCCTCTATATCGCACTTCTCGAGATTTACCACCTAAACAGTATGAGAGGTCTGCAAATCTCTCGCCGATTTTCGATCTGTAGCTGCTTCTCTAGGTTGACCAGCGCGGGCATAGGAACAAGTAGTGTCTTACGGACTCGATCGGGGCTCCGCACTCACATTTGGCACACTCGGCCGCTCCTATCCTATGGAGATACTGATTTATTCGGGCTATATCAGTGCGTAACTGAGCAATTATGGCTGCTTCCTTCTTGTTCAGTGCGTCGTAGATGAGCTTCGTATGCTCTCCGGGGGTAGCTACATCCATCTCGGTGGTGTACGTCCCTACGCCTTTCGGGATACTTTCTTTATTCCATTTTCTCCAGGTAGTTCTCGCAACCGTGGTCCTCGCCCCCCGCGTTGTCTCGCCTGTCTCTTCGCCTCGTTCTAGTCTTTCAGCCGCTAACCGTTTTGCCCGGCTACATACTATTAGATATTGATCCTTAAACTATTATTATATTATAACTAGCTAACACTTAATAATAGGATATTATTATTAATATAAAGAAAAAATCTAAATACACGTAAAGATTTATAAGTAGCCGGAGTCCGATTGCGGTCTTAGTACGTTAAGCCTTGTAACTTATAACAACTACATTGACCGTACTATGGTTTTGGGCTTCTATTCTTAATACTATCTTCTCCTCGTCCTCCTTGCCTTCTCCTCGTCCTCCTCGCCTCCCTCGTCCTCCTGCATGCTTCTTCACTAAATGCAATTTAATGAAACTTTCGCTGCGACTGATGTGACAACGATTACTACCCTCCACTCGTCACATGAAATCGTCAAAACACATTGAATATGGCAACGGCTTCATCTTCGCTCCTGCTTTCAATCTCGTTTCTCACCTCCTCTCCTCCCTCCATTATTTTAATCATCTTCTATCTTCTTACTTAAATAATCGCTTCTCTATTCTGTTCATCCTATACTTTACACTCTCTTAATCGTCTTCCTCCTACGTTCTAAATGTGAAACAACAATCTACTTCTTACGGTCGACTGTATCTTATAATGCTCTCTTATCTATTTACGCCTCTAATAGTTCGTGCTTTATCTATACAACTTACACTCGTATTGCTTCTATTCTCGTATAATGCGTTACCGTCTTCTACATGATATATTAGTAAACTCTTATTATATCGTGTACGGTTTATAACGCTCTTGTCACGATAGGTCTCTTATTTAAGTCGGGTTCGTTAACGACTTACAGAGGATGATACCGATAGTTTTGGTCGTACTAATACGAGACCAGTAAAGTTAGGTTTAGGGCTAAATCAGGGGCCTGGAACAGGGCCCCAGTTAATAAACTTAATTAGCTATTAAATTAATCTTCCAGGGCCTGTTCCAAGGACTTGTCCTTAGAGATTCTTACTTGTAGAATATTTTAAGCGGAAAATTTTTAGGCCCTCCGGGTACTTTCGTCCAGGCAACCACTCCGGGGGCCAGGATAAGCCTAGGATCAACTTATACTAGCGCAAACCAAAACTATTGGTGTCATCCTCTGTATAGCAACTTAGTTCTTTTAATGTCGGGCTAATGTTGGCGCTACTGACTGTCTCTTCTTAACCGTTTAACTTTACTCGGTTTCCACTATCTATCTTTAAATCAACATCTGGCTCGCCTGTTTAACTCTAACTGTCGGTACTGGCACCATCATCTGCTCTGTGTCAGACAATCTGTCCCTGTACCACGCACTGATCATCCTGATCAGTGTTAAACCCCGCCGTCATGCCTAACGCGCAGCAACTCAACTTACTTAACTTGCTTAAGGTAAGTGCAAATCAGCTCGAATCGGTCTGTTCATACGCATAACAGTTCGATTGATTGCACATTGGTGCGCAATGCTGCTTTGTAGGATGAGGCAGATATGTACTGCGAAAGGTACATAAGTCAGGCCATACGCCCACCTTTATAGCTAAACAGACAAGTATCAATCTATCAATTTGTACTGCAGATGCCCCCACTGGAATCCACATTCTAACACTCTGCCTCACCTGGGTCCTCGACCTAAAAAAGAATCCTGTGGGAAGTGGCGAAGTCTAGGCAGCAGAAAAACAACGAGGGCAGCTCAAGCCGAGACCGAGGAAGCCATTTCAGGCTCCTACCTGCTGCGCCCCTGCACTGCCCTATGGTGCTCCCGCGGTTGCTCCCTCGATGCTCTCCCCTGCTCCCTCGGTGCTTCCCTATGCTCCCTCGCTGCTCCCTCTAAAGCGGCCCTGCTCCCTTTCCCGAACCAAAACGGTAATCCCTAATCTTAAGTTTGGGGTATATATAATTAATATATATATATAATATAAAATAAAATATTTATAATATTACAATTATAATCTTTATAATAATATATATAAAAAGTCGAACTTTTTATTATAAAAAGATTTTTTGTATATTTTTCGAAAATATAATTAATTATTAATTTATAAAAAAATAATAATTTTAAAAATTAGAAAAAGTATAAAGGATTGAAAAAGAAAAAGTTTTATTATATTTTAATTAAAAGTAATTCATATTAGTATAATTAAGAAAGGGTAGTAATGTAGTAGCAGCGTTGCTGGAGGCTAGATTGGTAATTGCGCAAAACGCGCCTATAGTATATATAGATCTATAAGGTTATAAGTTCGAATCTTACTATCTCCAACCTACGTACCAAAAACGGAGGATTTATAGTAGAAGGATACGGAGATACGGGACGGATTTTCAATAACGCAGAAAACAATAACCAATATACGGCAATTTCAGCGGACAAACGGCGGAAAAATCACTAAGGGCCCCTAAGGGGGGCAAATATACAGATCTTATATAAACCCTAATAAGTATTATATTAAGTATAAACAAAAAAATATATATATATAATTAAAAATAATAATAAAATATAATAAAAAAGAAAAATATAATAAAATATATAAAATATATAAAATATATAAAATATATAAAATATATAAAATATATAAAATATATATTTAAAAAACTTTCAATAATTTAAATTTATAAATTATAAAAATTAATAAATTAATAATATTTATTTATTTATTATTTATTTCCTTTTTCGAATTTTTTTTTGTTTATTTATTGTAAAGACTATATTACTTATATAGATAATTATAAGGTATTCGAATTAACTAGTACAAATACTCCTTAATATTTTGGTTTTTTGGGTATTATAGCCTAATAATATAACTTTAAACTTTAATAATTGTATTCGTATTAAGCTTCGGGGATTAATTTCCCTTAAAATTAATATAATTAAAAATATATTCGAAGTTTTATATTTGATTCCGGCTAAAACTATAATCGCTTAAGTTATATTAAATATACGTTTATTATAAGCAAATAAGCTATAAGCTTTTAAAGGGTTTTTTTTAAACTGATAAAGCTATTATATATAATTATATAGGGGCTAGGTCCCCTAGAAACAAGCCGAATAGGCTGTTTTCAAGGCTACGGTCCTACCTTAAGGGGTTTTTTCAAGCTGATAAGGCTATTGCGTATAATCGTATAGGAGCTAGGTCCCCCAGAAACAAGCTGAATAGGCTGTTTTCAGGGCTGCGGTCCTACCCTAAGGGGTTTTTTCAAGCCGATAAGGTTATTGCGTATAGTCGTATAGGGGTTAGGTCCCCCAGAAACAAGCCGAATAGGCTGTTTTTAGGGCTATAGTCCTACCTTAAGGGGTTTTTTCAAGCCGAATAAGGCTATCGTACAGGGCTATAGTCCCTAAAAGAACGTATACCGTAAGATATTTCGGGTATGTTGCTTTTGCTCTCCAGGATCGTAGAACCTAGGAGGGGAGATAATTATAAAGACTATATTACTTATATAGATAATTATAAGGTATTCGAACTAATTAGTACGAATACCTTCTGATATCTTGGCTTTTTGGGTACCGTAGCCTAACGGTACGGCCCTAGGCCTTGACATTTATTGAAATTCAATATTTACTTTTTGTTTATTTTTGTTTATTTTTATTTATTTATTTTTATTTATTTTTATAAATTATTGTTATTAACCTTTTTATCTTCTAGTTAATTTACGGTTTATAATTTAAAATTATATAATAAATTATTTTAAATTATTTAAATATTAAGATTTAATATTAATTATTTAATTATATATATTAAAAATAATAATAAAACAATTATTTATAAATATTATTTTTTTATTATTATTTAATTTAAAAAAAAACGGTATAATTAAATTAATATATATTTAAATATACGGTATTAATTGAATAACAAGGGAAGAACTTAATTCACTATTTATAAACGGTTTTAATTTGAAGAACGGTACTAGCACTGTACTGAGCTTTCATAGCCTTCTGCTAAGGTAAGTACCTGGTATAAATCTAGGGTTTAATACCCTATTTTCTATCGATCAGATAACTTCCCCCTGATTCCACTCCCCATCTATTCCGAGCCACTGTTGGAAGGTTCCGGTTGGCAGGTTGTGTCTAAGATCGTCTTATTTGCAAGGACCCTCAATAGTCCCTTCTACCAGAAGGAAGGAGACCGACATCTTGAAATAAAGGGCGTTGCAGTCGAGATTGATACACCCTTCAATTAAGCTGGCGGTAAGGCGGAAGCATAAATGTGCAAGCTGAAAGGTCTAAGAGATAGATGTCGCACCCAGTTGCCGATCCACTTTATATAGGAGAAAGGCTCTCATTGTAGTCAAAACCTTCGTTTCCTCGAGAGTCTGCCACCGATCCATCAACTATCAGCAAGGATGAGGACTCTACTGATCAAACACAGTTACAGCGGAGTAAGAGACCTAAATAAGGAAGTAAAGTATGGTCATAGTATTCTCGATTCATTTGGAGGCCAAGGTGATCATAGAAAAACCATCCACCTCATGCGACAATCATTTATGCTGAGGATCTTCTCCACCGTCAGCAATTTAAACCCTGACCAAATTCCAGTTCTCATCCTCTTTCTGGACCAACGTGAACTTGAGCTCCTGAGCAACTGCACCCATCTGGCTTAGCGCGTTCATAGCCACACCTTCTTGGTCATTCAGATCTAGACCCTGTCCGTGGAACAACAACGCCAGGTTGGAAGATTTCCAGACGAGGATCTTACGACGAGCTGAGTCAAGTATAGTGCCAAAGAGACAAAGCAGGGATGCCAAAAGGAGCACAAGAGGGTACGTCAGCCAAGCCCATTGTACATGGACGTAGCTCTCGATTTTGTACGTCTCGCCTTCGAATGGGCTTGATTCGCTGTCGTTCTGTTTGCGTATGTTGTTCGTCATGGAAGCTGCAAGGTTGTCCATGCGGTGGGAGTAATTCGAGGCATAGTAGAGCGCGTGTATGACGTCCGAAGAGAACGCTGATCCATAGCTGGGGCTTTTTATCCCCCCACTGCCGGTGAAGGTCTCGGACGTAAAACTGTTTAGGGCTTTTGCTGCTAGATATGCTACTTTAAAGAATGAGCTGTTCGTCGCGATGTCTATGATCGAGTCTGGTGGATTGTAGATGAGGTCGGATGCGTGGGAGTAAGAAGCAGAATCGTTCCGCCAGGTCTCATGGATGGCTTGGGAGAATTCTCCATCCGTCACTGAGGCCGTGAACGTGTTGACGCAATAGTACAAAGCACACTCCCATGCGACTGCGGCGTCAGATTTATCCATCGGCTTTGAATTTAAAGAAGAGAATTGAACGACGGAGGCTTCAATGCTGTGGAGGTCCGAGGATATGTCTGTGACGCTTGCATTAATCTGACCACCAAACCCGTGGATTTTAGGGCCACCGGGCAGGGAGAGCTCATAGCAGCCTTCGTCGTTGCACGATTTCTTGATTTGGGACGTTATATTTACGCATTTGGAGCAAATAGCCAATGACGAGAAGCTCTGCCATGTGCAACTAGACATTGTTAAAAGTATTTGGGGAAGAGCGCTCGGTCGACTTACTTTCCAGTGGAGCAATAGTGCTCAGTGCGTACACTTGCCTGACTTTGCACATCGAATATGCCGCTGTATATTGCGGCCTGGGGACCAGTCAGCATGATCTCAACATAGACTTGGTAGTCTCATATTATGTACCTTCATAGAAAGGTCAACGACAGAAGCTAAAGCTAGACCCTCGTAGCTGCGAGCTTGGTACGTTTGAGCACGCACAATGGTGGAAGCTTCATGAGAACGCACGAGCCGCTCGGGGTAAACAACTGTTTGCTGAAGGAAAGGATCGAACAACAGCATGAGTACAGCGATGGCCGAGCCGAGAGTAGCAAGCGTGCTAGTGGGACACAGGTCAAATTGATCCTACCTGATGACCGACGATACGCCTCACCCGACTTTGAGGGAGGAGATAAGGGCCATAGCACCCCAAGGTCCTCTACTGGCATCATCAAACGCCTGGATATCTTGCAAAGCGTGGCTTTCCTGACGATACCACAGCCATTTTGACTGGGAGATGGACGCCCCAATGATCGACATGACGGCCATCTTTGATATAGTTCCGAAAAGGGAGACGACTGAGTTTATCTGACGAATGTTCAGCGAATGACAGGCAAGGACTCGGTCAGAAACCCTTGCAGTGAACACAGAGGGCCAATCTGGAAGGGAGCTCTCGTCATAGACGGCAAGAATGATGATGATGGCGGCGACGGCAACGGTAGCCGTTATCGCGGACAAAATCTCCCAGGAAAACCAATCTTGAAACGAGAGAGCAATAGCATGTAGCAAGGAGTTGGACGTGGCGACAGTTTTCTTTAAAAGAGGCGTTTGGGCATCCACATTGCTCCCACCAACGTCACAGGCATCCCCTTGGTGCCCTACTCCATCAGGGTCGGAGGCTGGCATTGCATCTGACAGCCAGGTCACACGCAAGTCTGCCGCTTATATCTACTCGATACTCAGAACTGATGCATACGAGATTGGTCTTCGCATGGCTCCACAGAGACGGGCACGTTTGTTGTGATTAATGTAGCAAAAGGTCACGCGACACTTGATAGCGAGTTTCCTTGCTCAACTTGATTTTGTATACGCGCACTAAAGGTATATGTAACTCTAGCTCGATACGTGATGTAACGGTAACCCTCATCACGGAATATTCTGCCCACCTTCGTTTCCTCAGAGCGGATAATCACTATGTCCACCAGCCTCGTCGCTGCAGCCAAAATAGGCTCAGCCGGCAGCTGCTGAGCCCATCGGTTCTGGCAAGGCAATTGGCGGCTGCCCGCCAACCCGCCCCAGCCAAAGAGGTCGAATCTCGCAGTTTAAGTCATGGCGTCGTCCCTCGCGCGCACGGGGAGTGCCGAGATACATGGGGGAGGAGTCGTCTTGAGTGATACCAAAGTCGGGACTTTACGCTCTGCAGGCTTTCACCAAGTGTTAAATGCTACTGGCAGCTGTATCTTCGTTTCACTGGACCTGGTCCCGATCCTGCACAGCGACTCAGTCATCCTTTCGAGGGCCAACCGCTACCTTTTTCAGGGCAAAGATGGGGAAGCCGAGGAAAAGGGTTCGTTTCGACAGTCGATGAGGAGGGCCAATTTGTGTCGATATATACACACAGCAGGACCTTTGAGGTTAAACATGGTACTCAACCGCAGGCTCAAAAATATATTGTTCGGCCATGAAACTATGGACAAAAAGGGGCCGAGGTGATATTGGATGGTTGGGAGGGCTTCATGGCCGTTAAAGAGCTGCCTGGTGTTTCGGCGCTCTATTTTGACATTGATGGTAAGTTGCTCACCAAGCCTTCTCTTGATGAAGACTCATTGGCGGTTTCTTCCAGATGACGGCTTGTGCGGGAAGGCTCCTATCAAACGAATGCTAGAAGCCGAGTTGGTACGGAAGGAAATGGTCGAATAGAGAGGGTGGTGCCGAGATTGGAAAGCTGGGAAGACTGGTGACTCAAATCTACAATGGAGACTCAAAATGGTCTCATGCCTTGTCGACGAACCACGATTATTCGAGCCAGTACCCCAGCAAGCGATCTCGGTGGGCGCGTGCCACAGGGTCATAGACTGCCTCCGCTTTTACCCTGCAGCGATGACCCACACGTCCTTGGCATAAGCATTGCTGGCATTCGCAAGCTTACCAATCATTTGCGTCCTGGCCTGCTCGGACACTCGCTGGAGCTGGCCTTGGCTCTAACATGCTATACTAGGAAGGGGCACTTCCTTTGGAACAGAATTTCGATAAGGAAGCCTGAAATACCGGATAGTGATTTGAAGCCGTCGTAAGTCACGAGCATCGAGCTATTGACTTTTGGCTACTATACATTTACATTTCCTCGCTTTTTTTTAAGATGCCACGTATGCAGATTTGACCGGAGCAGCAAGTATCGAACGCCAGACACTATTGTACAACGTGAGCCCGAGTCCGAGACTGTTATAAACAAGATGGCCAGCAGCATTTTGGTATCATCGCTCAAACCAGTCTGAGACTACCCTACACCCACGCAATGCTTCAAGGCTCCGTATGATGCGACGATATGTAATCCAAGGGAAAAAGTGATGGTAGGAGTTGATTACATTAGGACTCTGTGTCTGTCCGAAGTAGTCAGTATGTGAAGCTGTATCGCTGGGGGTTGATAGCACGAACTGTTGGAGCACGCTCTCAACGGTGGCCGAACTGATGTCCCGACCAGCGGGGATCTCATTAATCACCGATACAAGGTTGGCGAAGCAGTCGCCGCCTTTATAAGCCAATATGCCGGGGGCGGCTATCTCGTCCATCTCGGCTTCGAGGAACTGAAGTTTCACGAAACGGGTCGTTGCATGTTTCCGAGCAAGGTCTTTGCATGCGTCTTCTACCTTACCGCTGATAGCAGACTACAAGTTGCGAAACATTAGCGGAAATCGTAGGGTTGACAGAATTGGTGGACTGACCTCATCATCGTAAATGAGCACCACGACGACGGTCTCGGACGAGACCCTTTCTACTGCGTCAAGATAGCCGGATGGGTCGACAGCTATGAGTGATCCGTATCGACGCTTGCTGGGGCTCTGGCGCCTCGTTCTGATCTGCGCGTTCATGCTGGCCAGTTCGTCCAAGCGGTCTTGCCTCCATTTCCGCATAAAGTCATCTTCCTCTTCGTCGGCGGAAGCGTCTGGGCTCGGACTCTTGCTTTCCTCCCGGCTGAGGCTCTGCTTCTTGTTCTTGCCAAACAGCGGCGGTGACTCGCCCGAGGCGAAGGCATAGAGGGTTTGGCGGAAGCTTCGTTTCTTTGCAGTCTCGAAGTTGCGAGCATCAGCGATGACGCCCTTGGGCCCGGTGTTGGCGTCAAACTGCGTGGTCGTGTTGAGGTAGGTGGAATGAGGCATGGCGGCAGAGGTGTCGGAAGTGCTGGTCCGCTCGTCTTCGTGGGCTGAATGCAAAGTGGTGCCGTCGTGGTCAGAAGAATGGTCGGATAGGTCTTCTGGATGCAGGCGGGATGCACGACCTTGATTGTTGTTGACCAGAGCGTCGTATTCAGCTTGGGCAGAGGAGGACATGACGGCAGAAGAGGAATGTAAATATAAAGAGGCTCGAGGAGGTTGCCTCTTGCGCTGTAACGTGGGTTGTGGGACGAGGGGGAGTTTGCGACTTGGCCGTATGGGGTCGCGTTTCAGTCTAACCAAAGGGTTAGAGACCGCAGACGGAGTGAGGCAAGTTCTGCAGGGGGTTTACTGGATTGAGGCGGTCGGACAATTTGTGCTTTCGAGAATGCGATTGGAAGTCTTCCGAGGTTGATGTTGGTTGTGGTACCCTTAGAGATGGCTCTGTGTTGCAGGAGAGTTGAATGGGAGCTGGCTGAAAACGAGAGAAGGAACTTATTGGTGACCCTTCAGTTTTCTTTCTGGCAAAGTATGGAAACTGTAGGAGTAAGAGTCACATCGATGACAAGGATGATGCCGCGTGGTGTTGGGCCCCTCTTCAGAGTTCTCAGTGCAACGTTGTGGGATTCCAGTATTCCAGTAGTAGTCGGTATTCGGTATTTCTGTATTTTTGGCCCACACCGCGTGTCTGCCCCGGGGGCGAATGAGCCGTTCATTGGGGGGATCTTAGAGTGCCTTGTAGGGCAGTCCCAACTGTCCCATCATCCCATTGTCCCACCATCACCACGTAAGTATCCTTATGGAGCCCCTTACTACCTTACCACATATTAAGATACTACATCCCACATCCCATGATCCCAGGCATGCAATTTGTCGCTTTAAGCCTTGCCGCATGCCATCATCTTTTGCCTCTCTGCCTCTACTTATGCCACTCTGCCATCAGCCATGCGAGAGTTTGATCGTCACTGTTCCGACCCCCCCCCTGAATCTCCCTCCGACTTGTTTCAGTATTAAACTAAATCGTAAAATCCTCTTCTTTCTTCCCTTCTTTGGAATGCCAAGCGCTGCTCTTCTGTCACTCTGGCCTCTGGTCGCATGAAAATGTGGGGATACCCTACATCGCTCCTAAGGGGTTGAGCCTCCTACAGATCCCTGACTCTTCCCCTGTCAGGCCACGTGGGCACCGAGCACCGAGCAGGGGAGGAAGTAGCTGATTACCCTACGGATACTCGCATACATAGATGAAAATCTACTTCTATTCTTAGACCATCGATTTGATAGCAGACTGTACGGCGCTGTTCTCGGACAAGAGAAGACCAAACATGCGAGAGGAGGCGAGTGCCCGCTTGCGCTTTCACCACCCAGTATTGTTCTTCGAGCATTGCGATACACTTTGCGCTTTGAGCCTTCATCACCATGGGAGCCAAGCTGTCCGGGTCGGTCTCCGAAGAACTATGGAGACTTGAGGACCCCAATCTGCTGGGGCCAGGCAGTGACGAACGTTGCCGGCCAGGCAAACACAGTCTTAGTCTTCGAATCTCCATTGGTTATAGCTGCGCTGCCACATGAGCTGATATGTGGAGATGGGTTGGTGATAGCGGAATCCTTTACTCCCACTCTGTATGCTCTCTTATGCAAGACCCTCTCCATCCTGATACGGTGGGCTTCTCACACGAAGAGATCTTTCAAACGCTGCATACTCAGCCATGCGCTCTTTCGTCCTACCTTGCTCTGAGTACGCATTCTCGCAGACATGAGCATTTAAAATTTGGGCCGGAGCAAAGCCCAGTATTCGTCAGCGATTATCTTCCGAGCTGGTCACGAGTCTGACAACCCTCGGATCTTGTGTCTCCGCCCTGTAACTGTGTCTCGAGTGGTTGTCAGCGCTGTGTTTCATACATCAGGCTACTCGGTATCAGAAGTGCGCCAATGTCATCAACTTGAAGCTGTATGCGTGTTCTTCTCGCATTCCTGAGACCTTGGAAATCAGGAACATATGCAAACTGGTGGACAAATACGGAAACGTTTTGATTTGCTATACGACGATGCCGACTGCTCCTCTGTCGGCGGGTACTAAGAGCAATAGTATAGTGGGTGCTGACTTTGACTCTGCAGTATAGATGAAAGGAAAAAAATAGTACAAGAAGCTTCCTTTCTCAACCAAACTTTGCGTATTCCTAGGTCACCACCGCTATTGCAGACGCCAGCCACAATTTGTTGCACATCGATGAGTCAAAGCCCTTGTCGCGGAAGAGTAGGATAAATACAAGACGGAAGGGGTTCAGTCGTGGCAAGGTATGACAGCATTGTTGTGGTTTGACCAATGAAGCACTCCCACGGGTTCCAGAAGCTTTAATGAAGCTCAAGACCGTAGGGACCCAGTTCGACATAGCCAACAGCCCCTTGAGTTTCCTACATGGTTTGGTTCTGGGGACCCGCAGGAGTGTTGATTGGTCAGACGTGAAGATGGAAGGGGATATCTGCGACATTGCGCAAAAGGAGAGCATTCCGATGCGAAAAAGGCGCTGGCGAGTGAGGACCCTGGCAAAGACGGCCCCGGCGAGACCTCAATAGATCCGTCATGATGGTCGAAGGGAAGGTGAATCATATGAACCATGCTCTCCGTCACAAAAAATTTTTACAACTACCCTGTGATCTCTGGTCAAACAATTTCACATCAAGCTATCCAGCTGTAAGTGTCGTAGAAATGGATTTTATGGTGATCGTCACCACGGCAAACATGCCTTCTTGAAGATGTCGTGTCTCATGGTCCGGTCTCACAATTTCTTTGCATGGCGTCCGGGGGCACACCTGTTCTCACCAATACTTTTATGCCACTTTTGTCGTATCAGAGATAGATCGATTGAACACGCTAGGCCAGCCGATCAAAGCCCAGTATCCACCAACGACAAACAAGGCACATTGTTCACCAAGCCCAGACCTTGAGCTGTTTTGAGGAATGGCAATCAGTAAGGTTCATCAGCTCTTGAGCCCGGAGAGTCGATCAACTTACGGTTGAATCCCAAGACCCAGTGCAGAGACTCATCCCATCGTTGCTCACACCCAGACAGCTGACTCGGTTTTCGTGCCCGTTGAGGTTCCCTACGCGGTCCCCCCGAAGAACATCCCAGACCTGCAGAAGTTCATCAGTGTCATGCCTTAGGATTCTGCCTAGTGTAGAGAATGTAGAGTCAACCAACCTTGCATTCGAAATCGTCGTAGCCGGCGAATAGCAAGCGTCCGGATACCGAGAACGCGACAGATGTGATGCCGCACAAGATTTGGTCGCTGGCGTACGTATTGACCTCCCGGTCAGCACGGATGTCGAACAGCCGGCAAGTAGCGTCATCCGAACCAGTACCAAATGCCTGGCCATCGGGGAAGAATTGCACGGCGTTGATGTCCGACTCGTGGCCCGCAAACGTTTGCACCGCTTTTCCAGTTCTGATATCCCACAGCTTGGCGAATGCATCACAAGCGCCGGAAATGAAGACATGTTGGTTCGTTGGATTTATGCTGATGCTCATCACATCGCCTAGATGGTCCGCGAATTCAGTGACTTTGGATCCCGTCTCCACATCCCACAGCATACAGGTCATGTCGCCAGATGAGGTCAAGATGCGGCGGTCATTGATGAACCGGCAACAGGAAAGGTAGCCTGAATGGCCGGAAAGCTCACGGGCAACGCGGGTGGGACCTTCTCTCGAGGAGAGATTGTAAACCGAGCAGATGTTGTCGAGGCCACCACATGCAACGTAGTTCCCACTAGGGGCATAGGCGCAAGTCATGACCCACGAGGATCGAAGAGGTATGGCGTGGACTTTGTTGGTTGTATACGCATCCCAGATGATCAGCTTGCCATCTTGGGAGGCTGAGACGAGATGTCGGCGGTCCGTGGACCAGTGCATCGCGTATATTTTGGCCAAGTGGCCTTTGAGCACTTTGCGTGCTTTCATGCCGATTCTCGGTAGCGCGTCGGTGTTGCTTTGCGCCACCCCACGTACTATCAGTCGGAACGCTTGTCAGCGCTGTCTCAAAAGCTCTCTTGACCAGCAGGCGATAGTCTATGCCGTGAACAGCGGGGCAAGGGTGAGGCAACTTACATGACGTATCTGCGAGCTCATCCTTCTTGCGCTTGATTTTATCTTTCAAGCCTTCAGCATCGCGTCGGGCGGTAGCGATTTTGGTCTGCATCGCCTCGCCAGACATTTCGCCGGACATTGTGAAGAATGTCTGCTGTGGCACTAAAGGTCGACAGTCGGTTGCGATAATGCAATGGCGGTGCTGGAGTGAGCTTGGTGGGTTACGAGCCCGGAGAAGAGCCGGGACCGAGCCAAGAAGCAATAGCTGCAACGGCGGGTGAAGGATGGGTAGAGAATGAGAGAGAATGTGGCTTGGGGTGCGTGCAATTGGGCAGGAGTCTTGGAGTCGGGAGGAAGTGGATACAGATGGAGTAATTGGAGGGTAAAGGGAGGTTGATTCCTCGAAAATGATGGAGACAAGACGACAGGTTGGCAGGAGTTGGGGATAGTCTCTTGGAAGTAAAGTGTGTGGAGGTTGGACTTTGTTCACTTGGTGTCTGAAGTGGGAACTGATGGCAGTTTCCAGTGGGAGGGAACTTGATCCAGGAGGGAAGGCTCGAGTCTCGGGAGGGCTCACTTCTAGTTAGTGCTAGGTGCGCTTGCCGCATTTCCTTCCGGCTTAAGGCCCAGCTAAAGAAATTACCTTCACTTACCCGAGGGCCGAGGCGTTGAAATTACAGATACAATGGAACTCACACACTCCACAGCTGTCCCGATTTCTATACAGAGTCTACTTGACGGGAATGGAGGGCTTTGTACGGAATTACCGAGTATTCATGACAGCTCCAAGGTCTGGGTAGCATTTGCAATATATATCACTTCAAAAGGGTCCCAGTCAGCGCTGGTCAGATCATGATGGTATTGCCACAGCCTGGAGCAGCTGACAAGGTTGTGCGAAACGTAAGGTACTTTTAGGTATTCCGGACGGAGTAGACAGCCTAAATCGTTCAATGGCAGGCCGATTACCCTAAACGAGCCGGTTCATGCAAGATGCATCTCATAAATGGACCGCTCTGTATGCTAGCCGCTCTTCCTGCATCTAAGAGTATCTCAGGTGGGAAGACCGACAACTGCATTTCAGGAGGAGGTGCATTGATCAAAGCGGTGCCAATAATTATTCCCACAAAATCCATCTCTATCAGACAGACCTGACCGCCTAGATCTAGGAGCAGAACGTATGGAGGAGTGGGTGACGTGACAAGCTAGAATAGAATATACGCATGCTTGGGACGGAGTGATCTGTAGGGGCCAGAGAGCAATAATCCTCTCCGACTCCCAAGCATCTGAATTGCGACTATATCTCTGCTTGTAAGCTCGTGATCGACATCTCTGGCATGCTCTTGAGAATAGCATCGATCTGCCCCATTAAAAGGACACAAACTAGTACAAGTAGAGAGGAGTACGGCAGCAGGTGTTCGGAAGACATAAGCCAATCTTAGCCAGAGATCATCATCAGTCCGAGAGTTTGGTGGAACGTTCAAATATACGGGCGATGAGGGATGAATACTCGTGAGGCCGCCAATTCCCAGCTCATGTCCGATCTCTAAATTTTCATAAAAATGGACAAAGGGCAAGGGCCTCCTCTATCAAGGGTTCTCAGGCTCAGTAGCACATAGCAGTATAGACATTGAATTGGTAACGAGGAAAGCATGCCAGGGCAGAACGGGAATACGTCAATCAACGCGTGTGGCTCAAGATTGGTCAGCCTCATCCCTTGTCTGATAGACGAAGGCAAAGGCATAAGCTCTCCTACGCAGGTCGAGCATTCGTTCACAGTGTTGCAATATGCAAACTTGCAGCTTAGCAAAGCAGAACTCCGGAGCCGATTCTCCGACCATGCACGGGAGCACTGTGTCACACAATCACACAACCCGGGCCAGCTATCAGAGTCGTGGAAGTAGAAGGATCGCAGGCATGAATTTTGGCCAGACGTTACATCACAGACGTAAAGAAACCTCAACATCAACACCATCGCAGTTGGACCATTCCATTGAATATGCGCGGATCCTCTCGTTCAAAACCAAATTAAAACAGGATGAAAAAGACGTCGAGGGTGTGTAGGTAGCATCATACGTCGCAGCATGTTAGACAAGACTGCTACCACTATTATCTACAATTTTGATGAGATTGGCGATATTCAGAATCGTGAGACATGCGGGGCCCTCGAGCCTTAGGGGGGGGGGCCAGACTACGAGAAAGTGCACTAATCGGGTCTGGGCAAATCTCCTACTCCTACCTCCTCTCTTCGACGCCGCATTGATCCCGATCCTAAACAATTGCTCCCAACCACCTTTCATCCCTTTTTCGTCGACAACATCGATATAACACTCGCGCTGCGACGGAGCTGTTTGTCCACCGCCTCCAATCGTTCTCAAGTCGACCATTTGCCACTCTTGACCCCATTTGATGACCAACGCTACAACGTGTTTCGGCTCGAGTCTCGTGCTTATTGATCTCAACCCAACGACAAGTCTTCTTTATGGCAGCAATACTCGCATGACTTACATCCACAACCTGACTAGATAGACCCTTTTCGTTCAGGAAGCTTCTATCCGACACGATTGCCACTCCTCGAGACAGCCTCGCCGTTGAAGCTAAACCTCAAACAAATACCTCTCGACCACCCCCATCATCCAGAATCATCAATTACTATCTGCCGGAGCCGTGAACAGAGAAAGAGCGTTTACAGATCTCTTGGCCTGAGGCCTAAAGTCCTCAACATACCCAGGTGAAGATGAGAGAAGTCAATTTCAGCATTCCCAACGTCAACAAGGCGTCGGTGGGCATCACCCCTGCCCTGTACGATCGACGAGCTCTCGATTGCACATCGACTTTACCTTTGATCAACTCTCTGAACCACCTGGCCTATCTGACGACATCCTCCGCTCGAATTCGGGATATCCTCACCATCGATGGCGGCGTTGAGAGATTGGTGTGCATTCTGAAACAGGGGAGGAGCCAGGAGATGATGGAGATGTGGAAGTGGAATTTGGCCTTCCAATGCGTCGTCAACATCGGCGTACGTGGCTCCGAAGGAGTTCGGACAAGAGTTGTGGAGGCTGATATGGTACCCGTGATCGCTACTATCCTCGACAACTACATCAAGGTCATCGACAAATGTCGTGAGAAGGTCGAAGCCGATCAATCCAGTCGACGGAGATCATCACACGCCCTGCACGGATTCATAAACGGACAGGGTACCAGCACTACCTCAACAGACGTGCGCTCCCGTCAAACCTTCCAGCATAGGGCTGCGACCACATCTGAAAACAGACCTTTTCGCCGCCAGGAGCCTCCTCCAGCTATAGAGATACCACACTCCACCAACTTAGATCAGCGCGATCAATCTTCAGATACCGTCCCAATGGACCTGACTCCAACGCTACCTCAGCTATCAGTGACCTCCCCAACAGAACGCACTCCTTTCATTCGTCATCATCACCATCACCACCACCATCACCATCATCACAGGAGCCAAGATGCGAGACAACACTTGTATGGAGGTATGGCAAGCGGAAGCCGGCAGACTGCTATGCAATCGTTGCCGGCCGCGGTTCCGTCCATGGACGCAGGAGATGGAATAGGACTCAGGCCTGTGCGTGACGTGGACCGCTTACCGTCAACAGTACCTGCCCTACAGACCGGCATCACATCACAACCAGAATCTCCGACAACGCCGAGCGCGCCCACGGTGAGAGCGAATGGACAGCGGACCAGGAGCAGACGGCGACCCTCAATTCGCCAGCAGCAGTCTGTTTCTGGAGACTCCGACGACGCTAATGGGGACGAAGCCGTATCCGAAGCATCAGTGACGAATGAAAACCTCGACGAACCAATGGTTGATATTCAAACGACGGTGGGCATTCAAGAGGCTGAAGATCAAGACTCTATGCTTGACGACGTCTCCGTTGCTGCTACCCTGAGAGACGTGTCTGAAGGCCAAGAAACGGAAACATTCAATATAACCCATCAATCTGCCAACGATGGAAGCATCATCAATGCTAATGTCACCCCTACCAACACCAATATTGGTTTCCATACACCGGCTCAGCCCATACATGTTGCCAGTATCACTGCGCAAGCTGTACCTCAGAATAGCCATGCTCGTTACCTCTTGGACAGATCTGCACCCCCTGGCATTCTGGCTGCCACCCCTCGAGACGAGGATGTGTTGATGTCCTTACAGCTTCTTGCGTACGTCTCAAAGTACTGCAACCTCAGATCTTACTTTCAAAAATCACACCTCGTTCCAAAGTTGAGAATTGGCGATGACTTGAGCGCACTCGATGACGGAATGGCAAAGACCCCTTCACCAAACGAAAATGACGAAGAGGAAGAGGAAGAGGACGAAGAGGAGGAGTACCTTCTTCCGGACGACTTCAATATCTTTCCCCTTGTTGAGAAATTCACCGTTCGTCACCATTCACAAGAGATGCAGCACTGGGCAGGTGTTGTGATGAGGAACCTGTGCCGCAAGGATGACGCTCGGGGTGGCATACGGCAATGCGCGTATTATGAGTGCGGTAGATGGGAGCAGTGGACTCGCCAATTCGCCAAATGCCGTCGCTGCCGTCGCACTAAATATTGCAGCAAAGATTGCCAGAAAAATGCCTGGGTCTTTCATCGGCATTGGTGCCAGGTTGCGACGCAATGATCCGGTTCTTTCCTTCAACTTGACGATGTTGCAGTGCATTCAATTTGCTTTCTCAGCGTTTTGAGCGGCATTCGCTTTCGGGTTTCTTGGCGTATGTGGCTGACCTTGCAGAGCTATGAAGGAATGCCGTCACTTCATTGAGCCCGCGTCAAACAAGGGCTAACCTGTTATTCGCTGGACGATTCGACCTTGTTTATATACCACGTTCCTCTAGCGTACACTGGCTTTCGACCATTCGAACACAATTATGAAGCCGACATGCTCCTCAGTATAGCCGGTCCGACACGGGCGGGTTCCACACGCATCTTCACATCACCTCCGACACCTGGTTTACAACAAGCCCTATTATGGCCGCAACCTCATCCGTTTCGATGCATCGCAAATTTTGGCAGAGGCCGGAGCAGGAGTTTTGATTGACTGACAGTGCCTCAAAAGGTGTCCTTTTTCACTGAGCATTGTATTTACTATACTGGGGCCTCACGCGCTCTTCAAGTGTCTTGAGTTAATGAATGGCTTTGGCATCACACTAAAGCGCTTGTGACTATGCTGTTTTGATGAGCTCATCATTCAAGTTGTCCCCGTACACTCACTGCAGGTGAACCCCGGCAGTGCCTGTTCGTTCTTGCGTTTGGGGAATAGCCTCCTGGGGGCACGCCCCGTCTCTTATGCCAGTGTATTAATTAGTTGTAGCCTCCTCCTGCTTCGCCCAGCTATACGTCTCCCTCAGTCTCTTCTGCAAATAACCCTCGGCCGTCATCTTCTCAGGCCCTCCTCCCTTTGCCTCCTTTTCCCTTTCCTTGATGACAGCGCTCGGCACCGCTCCAATCTCAACATGGTCCAGCGGATGGCAGAAATAAGCAATGCTGTACCGATCAGTGGCCTCCCCTTCCGGGAAAACAACCCTGTGCACCGTACTCTTAAGCAGTCCATTCGTCCAGAACTCCATCAAGTCGCCGATATTGACGAGGATCGGGGGATAGTCGTCGGACTCTGTGCCGGGCGGGTAGATTGGCACAGAAGACCACGTCGAGGTTGGGTCGAGGATTTCGAGGCCGGGTTGTCCAGGGCGTTGGAAGAGGAGGGTGAGCGAGCCGTAGTCACTATGAGCACCGGCCCGGATATCTATTGCAGCGTCGAAGCCTTGCTTTGACATGGCTGGGTACTGCGCATAATCAACTTGGATGTCTCCACTCAAAGGAAAGTCGCAGAGGCTCTAACATGCAGCCAACGAAGTGTTCTGCCAGACTTCCCCTTGGAGGGATCGTGTCGAGATGTAAACCAACCCTGCCCCCCTTCCTTGGGATCGATCTGACGGCTTTTAGATCGATGACTGTAGGGAATTCAGATTACTCGCCTACCTTCAACCCAACAGCGAAGAGACAAAGAAGCTTGATACACAGCTCGTGGCAGAGCTGCCCGAACTTGTTGATGTCGGACTCGTGCTCTTTGATGGTCGGAGGTAAAGCCTGAGGCGCCTTGCCGTCGACAAATTCGCCGAAGTTCATCGCTCTTGATCATATGCATCAGTGGTACATAGACGTCATTGGAGATGTAAGAACAGACTCTTTGAAGTCTCCTTTCTTCTGATGCTCCGGATCTAGAAGTTCCGAGTGCATGCACGACCAGCCTATGTTCTAGAAGGACTACCTTAGAAAGAGATTCATTCGGAGGAGACAGGCATATCGCGCTATTTACGTTGGATTGGATGGCGCATCTCTCCTTTTCCTCGGCTGGCAAGTGGAAGAAGCGTTGTGACTGCACGAGCAATTAGAAGTTGTGCGACCTGAGTCTGGAATGCCTGCCTGAAGCAAGGACAGTTGGTCTTACGAGGGAGAAGGCATCATCTATTGAGTGGGACGAAAAGCCCAGACCCTCTCCTTTGACGAAGACGAAGCCATAACGAGCTGCTGCGTCAACTAAATGGCCAGCAGTTTCTGCACTCCCAGGCAATATGTCAATGACAGGAATATGGAGAGCACCCCCGTCGGTCGCAGGGTTCTTCATGCTTGCTGAGTGAATTTTGGTAGCCTTGGATCCTAGACTGAAAGCCCAGCGATTGCAGACAGTAGATAATTGGGATGATGCCGATAAGGAAACGATAGCTTTATACTTCCGTAAGGTAGGTAAGGTACAGGTACAGGTACCTTAGTATCCGGACCTCGGGACTCTCGGGAGTATTGTTGGTCGAGACTGGCGGGCCGTTTCGGCTCCGCAGTTTTTCCGCTAAACTCCATCCAGCCGGCAAAGTATAAAACAAAGTACTTCCAATGCAAAACCACTATTGCCAATCAATTTATTCATGCAGTCCACTGACCCGCTCACTGCACTTTGCTGGTCTTATACCACATTCATTTCCTCATATTATTTGGAACATAGTCAGGACAATGGGCAGTAAGTCTCCGTCGACCCGTCCTCAAGGATGTTACCCTACCAAGCTAATACGACTCCCTAGTCCCGCTCTTTGACGGTAGCGTGGCTACCAAGGCTGCAAAGTCTGCGCCATTACGCTTCCTGCACGGCGCGGTAGTCGGGATTCATGCGGCCCACTACATAACACATCTAGCGGAGCTCGTGCACTCAGCCCTGGGAGGCTCTCCTCTGGCCTTTGGAAAGAAGGTCGAGGAAGAAATACGCGAGCTGAAAGACGCTGGCGTTGAAATGCATTTTGTCTTTGACGGGCTTGACTATGGTGTCAAGGAGGACACTTTGGCACGTTCCGAGGACATGAATCGTTTGAACACCGAGGCCTTCGATCTCTATGAGGCTGGGCACGCAATACCCGCTAAGAAGTCTTTTTTCCTTGCAAGTATGCGTTCAATGTCGTCCACTTTGCCTCTGAATACGCTGATCCTGATCAGGTTCATCGATGAACGCAAATCTTGAACAGACCCTCATAAAGACACTTCATAACCTGAAGATCCCTTTCAGCGTCGCTCCTTACAGCGCTGTGGCTCAGGCAAGTTAATCGCTTTGAAGTGAGTCGGATCGAGACTAATGAATGAGTAGCTTGCGTACTATGAAACGCATCCAAGCCGCTTTGTTGACACAATCTATGGTCCTTCGGAATTGTTCTGCTTCGGTGTAGATAGAATCGTCACAAAATTTTCGCTGTCTACTAGTCGAAAGTTGGAAGCCGATCCAAGTGCATCTCTTCCGCCTTCCGAAGAGTCTTCATTCGATTGGGTTGACAGGCGCACATGCCTGGAAATACTTGGGACCAGCTCCGTTCCTGTTTTCATCGATGCGCTGATGCTAGCCGGGCCAAGCCTGTTTCTTCCGAAGATGTTTCCACCTCTCATAGGCAAAGTTGGGGGCCTCAAGTACGCTGTCAACGAGCTTGTTTCTCATGGTGGTAGCGTAGCTCGTGTATGTGCGAGCTATGCTGACCCTCAATTGAAGGAGGAGTATTTGGACCAATATAAGCGAGCTATGGTGAACATTAAGCATCACGTTGTTATCACAGCTGAGGGAGATGTTGAGACCATGGATAAGGCTAAAGCTCCATCCGATGCGCACGAATGCATTGGCTTGAGGCTGCCCGAGGAGCTCTACATGTATCTATCACGGGGTATGATTCGGCCGCATGTTCTCAATTGGTTAACTTATGGGACTGTGTACATCACCGCTCCTCTTGCTGGGTCGGACTCTGAGCTATATCGCAACCTTGTCAGTACTCAGCTCGACCCGTTGAGGAGGCAGGCAATCTGTCTATTGACCGACTCGCTTTTCCGATACTACCAAATTAAAGAAATCACCACAAAGGTGTGGTATGACAAGGAAAACGAGAGGAAATTTACTTCAAGAGCTGTCATACCCTCTCCAAAAGAATCAACATGCAAGTGGAATGTCAAGGACGACCTGATCCAAGAGGTAAGCATTGGATTGCATGTAGTTGAACACCCCCCACTCACCGGAGACTACAGGCGGTCACCAAGAATGTGCTGACAGGCACCTTGTCCTTCGCTGTACGCAGTCTAAGTGATGCCAAATATGCCTCGAAGACAATCACAACGAAGACGAAGGGAGATCCGCCGGTAAGTCCCAATCCCGGCAATGCAATGCCGAGTTTCCATGCTGAACATGACCAGCCTCTCAACTCCCGCGACGAGGTCCTTGTAAACGCGGTCTGGCGATTCTTGCACCTCCGTGGATATGTGGATGAGCAGCACAAACTCACGGGCTGGGGGAAAGTACTGGAGGCTGCTTTGGCAACTTCAGGTCTAACGAAGGACTTTGACGAAGCTGTGTTCCTCGCTATCGAGCTTTTACGTTTCAATCTGGTGAGAGGGGATGCGATGTTCCCAGACTACAGCGGGCCACCTAAAGAAGGATCGGGTAAGTCGTTTCTCTTTTCATCAAAGGCATGTGGATCTCATACGTTTTTAGAGACCGATAAGGCATATTGTATGCTTGTATCTCGGATAGCTTGCCTGGGCATGGTCCGCCATCAGCCTGTCGCTTACTCCGGTGCATTGAGCCGACACATCCTTGCCTATCATTCCATGGCCTCTGCTGTGCACCACAGCCTTCGCAATCTGCTCGAGATGGTTGTTGCTGCAATGTTCCTCGAGGGCAGTGTAGACAGAGATGACAATGATTGGATGGACATCTCTCTCAAGTAAGTCTTTCCCTTACCATGTCCGTTGCATGGACACCTTACTGACCTTGGTAGTCTTCCATTCTATGAAGGGCGCTCTTGTACTCTTGGGTTCTTGACGGTGCAGTACCTGGAAGACGTGAATATATTTTTGAAGGATGGGGAGACTGCAGAGAGCGCATGCAAAGAAGCACGAGAGAAGGGACAATTTGAATGGTTCACATCCAGCGATTTCGGTGCTAGTCTTGACAATGCGTTCCATCTATGGGACGCGGTAAGTCACTATCAAAGAGCGACCACACGAGGATCATTACTTATGCGAAAATGCAGGTCTACCGTGGAGTCAAAGAAGCGGGCGAGCTCGTGGAGAAGAGGGAGGAGTGGGACAAAGTCGATAGGTGGCTGTCCGAGAGGAGATAGTCTGCATATTGTTGTGGGACATGGTCTACCGGCTGCCTTGCACTGAGCTATCTTTCGATCTGCATCTCCGCATGGAACTTGACAGAGAACAACACCACGTCGGTGGGGATGGCTGACGATCGAGATGTGGGCTCACGAGGCCCGGAAGAACGGAGCTGTACGTAGCCGCGCTATGAAACGTTGGGCCTAAGCTAAAGAGAAGTTATCCAGAGACGCAGCAGGGCATTGCTATCCATAAACCGTTCGCGGGGAACATTCTGACCGGATGGCAATCTTCATGTCTTAATCTACGATGAAATTGTTTCGGAAGTGAGTAGTAGTCATGCACTACAGGATGATTGTATTGTATATGGTATCGGTCAAATGATACTCTATTTTGACACTGGCATAGATTTAGCATAAGAGGCAACGCCGCGTGCTTTCTGTTCCCTATCCTTGGAGGTGATCTATTTAAGACTAGCGCAACCGCAACCCTAAGGCAGGACCAAGTCCTTCCGATTATTTGTCAGTCTGTCCCTCGATCTGTCCTCAACCACTCTGTTGACTTATAATCATCTCAAATTCATCACGCTTCAAATTATTGTGTTTGCTGTACAGAGTACTGATATCTCTCAATTCAGTAATCCCTCATTGTGCAGCATCCTCATTGTGCAGCATCCTCATTGTACAGCATCCCCTCCCACTGTCCTCAGGCTACCATGGCGCGATTGAGCCACCTCCTCCTCTCCTCTCTTGCCATCCTGGGAGCCAACGCTGCATCCTCAGTCCTCGACCTCATCCCGGACAATTTTGACAAGGTCGTTCTCGATTCAAACAAACCAGCTCTAGTCGAATTCTTTGCCCCCTGGTGTGGCCACTGCAAAAAACTCGCCCCTATCTGGGAGGAGCTGGCAGCAAACCTTGACGCTCATAAGGACAAAGTATCGATTGCCAAAGTCGACGCGGATGCCGAGAAAGATCTAGGGAGACGGTTCGGTGTGCAGGGGTTTCCCACGATCAAGTACTTTGATGGCAAGAGTGATGAGCCCGAGGATTATAATGGGGGAAGAGATCTCGAGAGTCTCCAGGAGTTCATTGTCGAAAAGGCGAGTATCAAGTTGAAGAAGAAGGCGGTACCTCAAAGCCATGTGGAGATGTTGACGGATGCATCTTTCAAGAGTCAGATTGGAGGTGACAAGGATGTTTTGGTGGCGTTTACCGCACCATGGTGTGGACGTACGAGTACCCCTTGCGTTGGACTGCAAATCGTTTGCGTTAGACTTACGAATATGCAGACTGTAAGAGCCTCGCCCCAATCTGGGAGACAGTGGCCAACGACTTCTCCGCCGAGCCTAACGTTCTCATCGCCAAGGTCGACGCTGAAGCCGAAAACTCCAAAGCCACAGCTCAAGATCAAGGCGTCTCCTCGTACCCGACCATCAAGTACTTCTCCAAGGGCTCCAAGACATCAGAGGCATACGCAGGTGGTCGCTCAGAGCTTGATCTTGTCGAGTTCATGAACGAGAAGGCCGGCACCCACCGCATGGTTGGAGGCGGTCTTGATGCCACAGCCGGTACCATCGGCGCTCTGGATATTATGGTGGCCAAGTTGACTGGCAGTGCGGACATGGCTTCCCTTTCAGAGGACATCAAGAAAGCCGCCGGAGGTGTGAAGGACAAGTATGCCGAGTACTATGTCAAGGTGTCCAACAAGCTTGTCGAGAACAAAGGCTATGTGGACAAGGAGCTGGCGAGATTGGAGGGCTTGATTAAGAAGGGTGGGCTGGCGCCTGAGAAGCTTGATGATCTGACATTGAGGTCGAATATTTTGCGGAAATTCAAGGGCGAGGAACCGATCATGTCCAAGGGTGAATTATAGGGGATCAGACGTGGACAAAGAGGATGTATAACAATGTTTGGTCATGCTTACACGTCGTATTGACAGCAAGAATGTAAATGATGGTCTCTGGGACGGGGTTTGTCGGCCTGACCTTGGACTTCTACTTCTTGTACTTGGGCGTGATGGTCATAAGATGGGCGATGGCAGATATCATGGCTGCTAAATAGTCTATGTGTATGCTCGATGCGTGAATTCTCTCAAACGGAGGCTCTTGGCTCGGGGTATCCGCATCGCTATGTTTCATAACTATTGCAGAAATCACCAGTGTGGTCTCCTAAATCGCATTGCTATGCTCGATCCTCGTTGCCATGCTCCAACCCCATCTTAGACTCCAAAGACTTCGTTCAGTTTCCCTCGTTGGCTCTAATCTCATCATTCCCTGCCTTGACCTGTGCTTCCACTTCGTCCAAACGGGCCGCCATCTCGTCCACTGCAACAGTCTGAGCAAGAACGTTAGGAACAAAGCTGGGGATAATACTTTTCGTAAAGATTTCCGCGGCCATCTTGTTGAACTTAGGGCCCAGCTCACTCAGCATTTTGTCAACAGCGTTGACGAGGTCGTTGGCGCTTTGAGAGTTGGAGTTGCTCTGAGAAGGGGAAAGGAGGCGGTAAGCCAGAGATTTTATGTTTTGAAGGAAGGGTGCCTAACCTGCTGAGTGGAATTTGGGACGTCCGAGGTGCTTGACATGATGATCGTAGAGGATTTGGAGAGTTATATCTCCGTGGTCTGGGTTTACGAGGACAAGAGCTAGAAATGTGAAGACTTGCTCCCACAATTATACAGAAAAGGTCTTACTCGTTGTATTCTTGACCACAGTAGTGGTCCAGAAGCGTTTCAAAATGATTTTGACGGAACGTCAAAGGGAAAGAAGGGTTGGGGACAGTGGCCCAGTGCCTGTGGTTGAGTAGTAGAGAGGGAAGGGGGTGCGGAGTGTGAACGCATGGTGGGGGTGGTGGCTATCGATAAGAAGGGAATGTCGCCTTCGTATTAAGTCGCATCCATAAGAATATATTTATCTAGGGCCTTTGCCGGAAATGCTTTTGCGAAAATTCACAACCCACCGTCACACTACTATGGCAAAGAAAAGTAGATTACTCGCTGCGCTGGACGCGCACAAAGGGCGAGACTACAATTTGGAGAAGCAGAAGAAATTACAGAAGCAAGCTGCTAAGAAGAAGCGTTCTCACCCTACCCAGGAAGAAAAGACAGCCATTGAAGCGAAGGAGAACCTGCCAAACCCCCCCAGTGGCATTACTGCTGTGCCTGGGATTGAGAGCGATGGCTGGGAGAGCGACCAGGAAGACGCGGCAAGGCTGGCTCCCGTACGTAGCCATTGCAAGCCTATCAGTTCCATTCACTAAAATCTTCTAGATCAATACACCCCACCTTTTGGAAGACGAGTCCGACAGCGACAGTAGCTTTGGCGGAGACGACATAAGCCAAATCCCCACTGAAGACCCCAACAATGACCCCGACCCGGCAGAAGACGATGAAGCCGAAGAAGGTATCCCCCTCTCGGACATCGACTCCCTCGCCTCCTCTGAAAAAGCAGACATCCTCCCCCACCAACGCCTCACCATAAACAACACTTCCGCCCTCCAGAAAGCGCACAAATCCATCGCCCTCCCTTACGCCTCCCTCCCCTTCTCGGCCCACCAAACCATAACCACAAGTGAACCAGTATCAATCCCCGATGTCAACGACGACCTAAACCGCGAATTAGAATTCTACAAACAGTGCCTGGACGCCGCCAATGCCGGCCGTCAGGCGCTCAAAACAGAAGGTATTCCCTTCTCCCGCCCCACGGATTACTTTGCCGAGATGGTTAAGAGCGACGAGCACATGGGGAAGATCAAAGCGAAGATGGTCGACGAGGCTGCCAGTAAGAAGGCAAGTAGTGAAGCGCGGAAGCAAAGGGATTTAAAGAAATTCGGGAAACAAGTACAGGTGGCGAAGTTGCAGGAGAGGGGAAAAGAAAAGCGGGAGATGCTGGGGAAGGTGGATTTGTTGAAGCGGAAGCGGAAGAATACCGACATCACTGCTACGAACGAAGAGGACTTGTTCGACGTAGCGCTTGAAGGTGCGGCCAAGGAGGATCGTGGCTCGAGAGCGAAGCGGGGTGGGGCTGCTGGGGGACCGAATAAGCGGAGGAAGAAGGATGAGAAGTTTGGGTTTGGGGGGAAGAAGCGCTTTGGGAAGAGTGGTGACGCGGTGAGCAGTGGGGACATGAAAGGCTACTCGGTGAAGAGGATGAAAGGGGGAAAGGGGGCCCAGAGGCCGGGGAAGAGCAAGAGGGCGAAGATGAGCTGATCGGTCTCGGAAAGGAGGCAGTTGATCGGTGGAGGGAAGGAGTGTGAGATACCCAATGTTTTGCTTGATTGATAAGGGGTGGACAGTTGGGCCACAGGATATATGGTCCAATGCATGCTTCATAGTCCACACTCTCCCCCATCCTGGACCCCAGACCTCGTTATATGGACACACATCGTCAACACGCATCTTGATTTCCTCGGTCCGTTGTGGGTATCATACCGAGTTACGCCTATATAACCACTAATGCTGGCTCAATACTTCCTTCTGATAGGGGCAACGAATTTGCGCCCAACGCTCTCAAGATCAACTTCGGCTTCAGGAGGGGGTGCAAAAGCTTGAAGGCGGCGGACAAGATTGCTACTCCAATCAGTAAGGCTTCCTGGGAGGATATGCCTATGACTAGAACCAGCACTTACTTGACAGGTAGATAAGGTCGACTCTCATTGAGAGCAAGATCAATCTTCTCCTGAGCCTGGTGCTGATGGCTTTTGGAGTGGTCCGTTATCCTTGCCTTACCCATGGCAGTGCTGGCTTGATGTACCCTTTGGTAGCATCCTTCGAAAGGACACGTCCATAGATCACCGGGGCCTTGAGGCTCCATGGTTGGAAGTTCGTATTCGACTAATTTCAGCTCGAGGTACTTGCTCGGGAGAAATGCTGGTGGGGGGTTTGAGTCTGGATGTGAGTGCTTGGTACGTCGATCTGTGATGAGCTCTAAATGTTCACCCGTTTTGATAGTGATGAGGGGCGATTCCTCAGCAGAAGGCGTCCTTCCATCGCGATCCTCAATCTCGTCATCACTGTCTCTTGTCTTGTCCAGATCTGGGAGTCTCGTTTGCAGGCCCGCAGCTTTTCTTGATTTTTTGGAATATTTGCTCCCACTCGGTTGCAAGATTCCTTTTCGTTTTCGAGTGACCACATTTGGGTTGCCATAAGGTTCCTCGTCCGACGAGACATCATCTGTGATGACCTTGGAGATGGGTGTTCTGGGTTGCTGAGGCATCGAGTCTTTCCGCGGCCGGCCCTTTTTCTTCTTCAGGGGCTGAGGCTCTTCTACCTTAACAGATTCGGGTTTCTTCGTTAGGGGTTCCAATGGTTTCGAATTGTCCGTAAGGTCTGTCTGAACAATCCTGGACTTTGTTCGAGTGACATCGTCCTGGACTTTCCGTCAGCATTTCATACTTCTCTAGGTGAGAGTATGGCGTACTGGAAATTTCAATTGAAAGTAATTGAGCATCGGCGTGTCATTCCAATCAATTCCTTCCTGACCCTCCAGCATTGACGTGATCAAAAAGTCACGGTGGTCATGGAAAGCATCTCGCACATCCTCGGCATCTGCGAAACGGGTAGGGTCTCGTGCTTGGTCAAAGTACTGGGTGAGGTCAGCTTCGAAGTCGACCGCAATAGCATGAGGACGGGTGGCCAACAACAACGTACATCTGAGAATATACGCTTCATATATTTGTTCACTTCCTTATTTGTCAAATTTGACTTGTTTTTGTTGGCTCTCCGGCACTTGTCGGCGAACATATAGAGCATTGAAGCAGCAACTGCCATCTCTTCGTAAAGCGACCCATACGAAAGGGCGGTGCTCTCGATCTCGAACCACCCGGCCTTGCCGGCAGCCCAAAAACCATAGGTACCATCATCATTATCGGCGTAGGCAAACATAGTAACATCTTTTAATTCTATGACTTTGGTCTTGTAATCGGAGTCTCGAACTAGTAGCGGTATTGATTAGAGGGCATGCCTCCGCAGGTTTTTTCAGTGAACGTACGCAGTGGAAGTTGTTCGTCTTCGACCTCGACCAACCTGCCAGAGACCTTTAAAGGGTTTCCCTTATGTGCTGACAAGAGGCTGACTTGTTCGCCATTGAGCTGAGAAGTGATGGTCACTTTGCCTAGAGAAAATGCGGGCCAATCGTCTGAGTTGTGGAGATTTGGCGGTCGTGGTTTGAGAATGGATTCTTCCGAAACAGGCATTGCATTTGACATGAATAGCTTCATCGATTGATAGAGGGGCTGAGGAGCAAAGCAAGGCGGAATCGTGAATTGGTGGGGAAGAAGAGCATAGTGAAAAATGGGCAATTGGTCTCTCACCGCGCGACTCATGTCTTTCTCTGTCGCGTCCGAAGCAAGCTTTGGCGCTAGTCCCTATAAGAGCTAGGTAATTAGTAGAGGGCTGGCTGCTTGAGGCTAGACCAAATCAAAGGGTTTTGGCCGTTTGTCGTCAAAGATTGCAGAACTAAAAGACCTCTTTTCATTGATGTGGTGGTCGTGGCAGATACCTGATGTACGGTGGAGATACTGTAATCCAGAGAAAGGGAGACTCGGAATCCTTCTTGAGGTTTTATTCATCTTTGGAGCAGAATAGAATAAGTATTCAGATCTGTTTGACCCTTTCCCTTCCCACCACTCATCTTACTTTTCCACCTTGACCAAGATGTACTCTCCAGAGTGAAGCTCCCTTTGAAGTCCCTTCCTCCATTCATTTTCCGAGCAATAATGTCCAAAACTCAACGCCGCCTGGTTGAAGGTGTCTTCGCAATCCATAAGCCTCCTTCCATCTCCTCCGCCCAAGTGATTCGCAACTTGCAACACGTCTTCAACCCCTCCACCCTCTTCGCTCCCTGGCTCGCCGCCGAGCGCGCATTCCGCGACGAAGAACAACGTCACCAACGTAACCGCCGCAAAGACAAGCGCATCCAAGTCAAGATCGGTCATGGGGGAACCCTTGATCCCATGGCTACAGGCGTTCTGATCATGGGGGTAGGAAAGGGGACGAAGCAGCTGCAGGGATTTCTAGAGTGTACCAAGACGTACGAAGCTACTGTGCTCTTTGGTGCTGCGACCGACTCCTACGATATCCTCGGCAAGGTTCTAAGGAGGGTTCCGCATGGGCATGTGACGAGGGAGAGGGTCGAAGAGGCCTTGGACAATTTTAGGGGGAAGATCATGCAGAGACCGCCGATATACTCGGCGTTGAGGGTGCAGGGGAAGAGGCTGTACGAGTATGCGAGGGAGAATAAGGAGGTGCCGGTAAAGATTGAGAGTAGGCCGGTGGAGGTTAGGGAGTTGGAAATAATTGAATGGCTGGACGGCGGGACGCATGAGTATAAGGTACCTGGTGAAGAAGCTGAGGAAGAGTCGAAGGAGCTTGCTGAGAAGGTGTTGCATCTTGGTGAAGGGCCAGCATCTTCCGCAACAGATGTCGATACAACCATAGCCAACGGAGTGACCTCTCCAGGAACGAAGAGGAAACGATCATTGGAAGATGATTTCCTCGAAACGGTTACGACCAAGAAACCGGCCCTCACGCACCAAGAAATGGATCCCGAGACCCTAATGTCCGGAGGCCTCCAAGACCTCGAAGACGCCCAACCTCCTTCACCTTCACCACATTCTCCTAGCATAAATCTCTCTCACAACGCCAGAAGACCAACGACAGAACCACCCTCGCAACCAGAACAGCCCCCGCCGGCAGTCAAGCTCCGTATCACATCCACATCCGGCTTCTACGTCCGTTCCCTAGCCCACGACCTGGGCGAAGCAGTCGGGTCGCTAGCTTGTATGAGTGCACTAGTGCGGACGAGGCAGGGGGGATTTGAACTGGGGAAGAATGTGCTTGAGTATGAGGACTTAGATAAGAGGGAGGAGGTTTGGGGGCCGAAGGTCGAGGGGTTGCTTGATGCCTGGGCGGAGAAGGAGGTTGGTGAGGAGAGAGAGGAGGAAAAGCGTGAGGGTGGAGAGGCGGAGTCAGAGGCGAGGTGGGAGAAGAGTGAGGCACACTGTTCGTAAGGGTAGTCGAGGTACACCTTGTACATGGGCCAAAGAGGGCGGGAAAAGTCGTGGTGAGAGCTGCACTGTGAAGGATAAACTTTGAAGCTTTGATAATAGACACGGTACCCCTCATCTGAGAACCGTTTCATCAGCAATATATCATATGTATACGAAATACTGTTGCTACATCATCCAACGTGCAACGCTGTTGCAAAATTCACCGCCTCTGCGGGCTGACTCTATCCCACAATTTCCCAAAGAATGCCCCAACCCTCGATAATCGTCCTTCACTTGACCCATCCTGCTCATCGACATCGGCCAAACCCGATTTAGATGCCTCCTCTTCTCCTTTGCTCTCGTAATTGATGAATACGAACGACAGGAAAACCACGCCAGCTCCAATCCAATACACCACACTGGATGTTTGGCTATTTAAGATCATTTGTCCTAGCAGCGACACAGGGATAGTGAGACTAAGTCCGACTGTGACAAGTAAAGGTGAGGTGAGTAGCATCGAGTAGGCCCAACAGAAATCCGAGACGAGAGAAGTCACCGAGTTGATCTAACATACAGTCAGCATCTGCCACCATAGCCGCAACGAATAAGGTCTCACCAATACTATAGTCGTGATCCGACTCGTCGGCGGCAATTCGAATTTCTCAATATCCAACCAGTGGAGAATGAAGAACCCAGGCAGCAGAGTGAAAAGATTGAAAATCCCCACGAAGCCAAAGAAGAGCGACATATCAACTCTCGCCTCGTCCCCTATTCGCTTCTTCATCAATGTAGTATATATACCGTACAAAAGGGCGCTGGCGAAGGCGAGGGCATCGCCGATGGCGAGCTGTGTGTGGGATTTGTGGGGGAAGGTGCCTCTATTTTTGTCGTTATTGCCGGTGAAATCTACTGTGGATATCAGGATAATGCCGGCGAACGAGGCAAGGGTGCCAATCAGCTTCCTTGCGGTAAATCTCTCAACGCTGAGGAGGGCGCCGAAGATCAACGTCCAAATGCCTGAAGCAATGAGCTCTTCATACAGGCAAGACTACGGGAAAGACTTACTACTTGTTGATGTTAGGATGGTGGAGCTTGCGACGGTGGTATATTCGAGACATGCCGCTACAAAGTAATTGGCCTAACAGCTTGTTAGACATAAAAATGGTCTTCAACAAAGCGTTTGACATACGAGAAACTAAGTCGAGTCAGCTTAGGTTTTTGGATTTGACTACGTGGGAAACATACCCATAGCAAGCAAAATTCCAGGCTGAGCCAAGCAGTTTCACGAACATTCAGTCGATCTTGTGGTGGAATCTCTATCACATTGGAAGAAGTCATATGGTCGTCCACCTGTAATTGGCCACTAGGCGGACGACCATCATGCCCCAGCCTTTGCTCTTCGTCCGGCTTCACTAGAGGCTGTTCCTCTCGGTCTTCAACAGGAGCGTACAAGGTGGACCGTTCTTGTCCTCTGATAGCCCCGGAGATTGACCCATTGCTGGCCCACAACCGTCTTGCACCAACCAAGACCAAGAAGACGGAAAAGAAGGAAGAGTTGACATAAGTCACAAAATATGGTTTGGAGTAGCTGTCATCTGCGAATATGGTCTGCAGGGTTGGATATTAGCAGCAGATTGTCTCTTCATAAGTAGATAACGTACGCTTGCCAGGAAGTTTGATGCGGTCCAGAGAAAAACGGTGACCAAGAGTAGCAAGATTCCTAGAGTATGCCGGGCAAGCTTCCGCACCGGCACCTTGGGCTCTTCATTTCTCTTAGTGGAATTCGTCTCTGACCTGAACGACTCCGTGGATTGTCTGGCTTCCTCGGAAACCTGTAATGCCGAAGTGGGAAGTGGTACCACATAATCCTCCGTTGGGAGCGGAGGCCAAGGAACACTCATGGTTCCGTAGCTTTCTCGCCAACACGATTACCTCGTCCAAGGCCGCATGGAATTCGATGTCGCGGGAATTGCGTCTACAGCAGCTATATGTCTGATTTTTTTGATCGTGGACGATGGGTGGCTCCCTAGATTCCCCAATACCATTGTACTGGAAGGCTGCTGACAATAAGACGAGGGTGGGATTTATAGTCAGGCGGTCGAGGCTCTGGATCAGATGGTCAGTGCTGCATAGAATGTTTCGACACCGGGATTCGGGCGTGATCAGGACCGTCGGAAAAGCTGTCAATAGCGACAACAAGGCAGAGAGTATGTTGCAGCTGGAGATGGAGAATTCGTAAAGGTAGAAGTTGGGATGAGGCGTCCGTGGAATCTGTTCATTGACCGTTGAAGTCTGCATGCAGGGAAGGTCAGCCGAGCCGGCATCGAAACATAACGTGATGCGTCCCTTCAGAACAAACGATACATTTGTTATTAGACACTCAAACATATTCTAAATCTAGACTATACTCGGCTTGCTAAACTACTCTCCCTGTTCAGTGCGACGATTCACACTCATTTGTTCTTCTATCATTAGTAATAGGATATCACATGCCTTCAAGCTTCTTCTCGAAACTCCAGAAGCCAGGCCATAAACCTCTCAAGCAAGAAACGCACCCAACGCATACAGAGATAAGAAAAAATGTGTCTATACCGGGACGGCCTAACTTCACACATCCGGTACACCTCAAGCGTACCGTTGTGAAGCCAAGAAGACAGGACACCGCGAAGCCGAAGACATCCCCTAAGCCTCGTACTCAAAACCCCCGCAAACGACCAGGGCCAGCCCAGCAGCGTCTTGAGTCTGATAGTGATGAAGCTGGTTCGGACAAAGATCTGCTAGACGCAAACAAACGGGCTCGAAGGAGCAGCGAAGTGGAACCCGACTTGAAGCGACACATCCGGAGCAGGAAAGCCTTTTCCGACGAAGACGGAGGGAAGTTCTCAATGATTCATGCCTCGGAAATTGCCACCCTCAGCAAGCCCACCAAGTACAAGCCGGCCTTCCCCAAAGACCCCGAGGCAACAGAAGTACATCTACAATACCCTTCAGCCTCACAGAGAGAAAAGTACGAGCTTGTGGTGCCAGTCTCAAACGATGATTTCAAAACGCTCGAGGATATACGAGAGGTTATGGAAATAATCATCAGCAACTACTTGCCCGTAGAGACAGGAGCAACCCTCGTCAATGACAGCACGGGTTTGCTCCGGAGAATAAAGCGCGCGGTGGACAGGCTTGCGGGGAATGAATACACGGATCACATCCAAGAATGGAATAATACACTTGTGGAATACAGAGAAGACGGCACTATCACTAAAGCAATAGACGGATGGAAGTCTATCGATTTGAAGCTGCTCGAGCGCATCTTGACTCAAACTTATTCTCGCACTGTCTCCCCACGGGTGGATGACTTGAAGAAGTATGCTAATGGGACCGACAACGTGTATGGAGAACTTTTGCCAAGGTTTGTCTCCAAAATCCTCAAGAAGGACACCCTTATGAAATCCGACCAAGTTTTCGTGGATCTCGGATCGGGAGTCGGTAATTGCGTATTGCAGGCTGCCTTGGAGGTCGGTTGCGAGAGCTGGGGCTGTGAGATGATGAAGGATGCTTGCGATCTTGCCGACCTGCAGAAGAAAGAATTCAAAGCTCGATGTCGGCTTTGGGGGCTCTCGATGGGTGATATACATCTGGAGCGAGGCGACTTCTTGAAAAACGAGAACACACGCAAGGTTCTTCAGAGAGCCGACGTCGTACTCGTGAACAACCAAGCCTTCACACCCAGCCTGAATGAGGATCTAACTAACCTCTTCCTCGACTTGAAAGAAGGAGCCAAGGTAATCTCCCTCAAATCTTTCGTCCCAATGGGTCAGAAGAATCAAGCCAAGAACTCCGGTGCGATATACAACATTCTCGACGTCACAGAGAAATGGTATTACTCGGCTTGTGTGAGCTGGACCGACGCGGCAGGAACGTATTATGTGTCGACAAAGGACAGCTCCAGAATCAAAGCTGTCGATCGAGAATGAAATTCGCTTTAAAGTTGCAGGGCTTGTTTTGATGGCCATGGTGGTTTGGTGCATTAAGATTTGGCACACTTTTCTTCACGTGATTCTGATGGCAGGGAAGAATGGGATGGTTTCGTGCACGCTGAGGTGGCGGACTGTCTGAATTCGAATGTTGGAGTCTAAAGGTCGATGAAGATACCCACATGAAAGGTCAGAGCATTGGATTATTATCGTTTCAGCGTTCTAGCATGCAATGCGTATGAAATGCTAGTCATCATCAAGAGAATTTTGATTCATCATTCATAGCATCAGCTTCTTGCCCCATTCGTTTCATCCACCTCTCCACCAAACTATCATTCTCCCTGGCTACCTTGTTGGACCGCTCTTCAGCCATGTTGAGCTGTAGAGTCAACGACACGGTCTCATCATGAACGTCCTACGCACCGATCAGCGTCATCTCTCAGTGTTGGCTTGGGGGACGAACCTCAAGCAATTTCGCCTTCCCTTGCAATTCCTCATCCCGATCCCCTACAGCTCTTGTCAACGTCGCCTTCTCCTTCGTAAGTTCCCCAATGCGTTTGCTATCCAACGAAGACTGTATCTTCAGCTTCTTCAACTCTTCCTCGACTTTTTGCAGCCTGGCCTCGATCAAGCCCCTACTGCGCTGAGCCTCGCCTAGATCTTGACGGACTTTTGCCAATGTATCCTCTACCCTGGGACTATCTGGTCGGGCTTTGTCGCGGCTGGTTTTACGGTCTTGGACTTTGGAGGATGAAGTTGGGTCTTTTTGGATTTTAGGAAGCTCCAGGGCTGCTTGGGCTTGGAGCGCAGCGTTCTTGTCTGCGAGCTTGGTGTCTGGAGTTCAGAATTAGTTTACACCAGCCATGTTCTTCGCGAAGGTCTGACAGCTGGCGTAGATGGCTGAATTTGCTTTCTCCCGTTTGTCTCTTTCCTGCAGGGCGCCGAGGTATTCATCCCGCCAAGAGGTCATGTTTGATCGGACACACTAGATAGAAATTCTGCATTATACCGAAGCCCAACATCCATGAGAGGCCCTTTGCTGAGCACAATGAAGAGTGTTTTAAGGGCATCGAGTTTTATCCTCTCGACGTTATGAAAAGCGGGTAATCTTCGGCCCCAGATAAAGTGCTAGTAATCCAACCAGGCGTCATGCAACTGCATGTCACCAGCACCCAGTTAAAAGAAACAGTTGCCTATACTAACACCGCTTTGGCAAAGTACATGCAAATCCTGGCAGCCGAATCTCAACAGTGGGCTTGCGTAAGAGCCGCAAAGCTTGGATCGAGCAAAAATAGCACCGCCGGCAGAGGACGTCTATCGGTGAGAAAGAGCACAAACTTATCCAAGATCAAGACCTTGGGAAAGACGCAGATCAGAAAAGGTGTTTGTGAGGAATTAGAGCTTCTTGAGGATAGCGTTTCAGCAAGATGGCGTCACGGAAAAAGGTTCTCCTCAAGGTTCGCAAAACAGTAATTCTGCCTTCACTCGAGGTCCCACTCACAAGAACGTCCAGGTCATCATCCTTGGAGATAGTGGAGTCGGCAAGACAAGTCTCATGAACCAATATGTTCGCAATCATCAGCCTGATCGTCAGCAGTGCAGACGGCTAAAAACGTTCCAAACAGGTCAACAAGAAATTCAGCGCCAGCTACAAAGCAACCATCGGCGCCGACTTCCTCACGAAAGAAGTCCTAGTCGACGACCGCCTCGTCACCATGCAGCTTTGGGACACTGCCGGCCAAGAACGCTTCCAGTCCCTCGGCGTCGCATTCTACCGCGGCGCTGACTGCTGTGTCCTCGTCTACGATGTCAACAACTCCAAATCATTCGACACACTCGACAGCTGGCGGGACGAATTCCTGATCCAAGCTTCCCCCCGAGACCCCGAGAACTTCCCATTTGTACGTGATCTCTCTCTTGCCTCGTGTCCTAGCCCCTCCGTTTCCCTCTGTGCTCGCTCTCCTGTTGGGTCCGCAGGTGCTCCCTCTGGTTCCTTGCCGATCTTCCCCCCATTCCGCGCTCATGGGAACCGCAGGTTGTGCTCGGGAACAAGATCGATGTCGAGGACAGCAAGCGGGCGATTTCGAGTAAGAGGGCGATGGCATTTTGTCAGTCCAAGGGAGGAATACCGTATTTTGAGACGAGTGCGAAGGAGGCAGTTAATGTTGAGCAAGCTTTTGAAGGTCGACTGCCCTCCCCTCTTCTGCAGGTTAAAATTGAAGCTGACTGTGTCTTAGTGATTGCGAGAAATGCATTGGCGCAGGAGGAGTCGGAGGAGTTCAGTGGGGACTTCTCAGATCCGATTGATATTCACCTGGACAGAGACAGCGATGGGTGTGCCTGTTGATGACCACGTAATAGTGATGGAGACGAGTGAATGAGTCGCATATCATTTTTCGGAGCAATGGGGTGGGAAACCTGAGCGGCATGGTCTGCGAACACCGTTGACACATGAATGGAAGAACCAACTAGGTGCAGAATGCAGAAGGTGTTCCAGGTTCTGACGCAGTCCGAGCGAGGGGACATGTGTATACACATCGAAGGAACGAGGTCCTCACGTCTCGGTTTCTTCTTGGGCTTTGGGCAATGGTAACATTAGGTCTCTATTGCATGTAATCTATGGTCTATCATCCCAGATCCCCACCGTAGCCCATCATTCTCCCTAGCATCTAAGGCCCCAAGGATCGTTAGATCAAACGTCCTCGCTCTGTGTAATGCTCGCAGCATAAATTCATCCACCCTGCGCTTTGTTCGTCACCAATCCGAAGTACGTGTGTAGAAGCGAAAGCCTGAACACAATGCCGGGCTTATATATCAACAAGCTTCCATTCGTTGGCTTTGGGAACCATTCAAAGATCCACGCACGGACTTGAGATGTGTTTTCGATGGGTTCCAGGTGAGGATGTGGGCGGCATTCCGTGACCAACGACCGGCTAATCCGTTGTGCTCCCTGGATCTCTCTGTCCCCAGACGACTCCACCCAATATGGCTACGACTTTCCCGAGCGCGCTTGGAGATCTTGCATCACGCGAAGCCAATCAGATTTTACTGTGCCTCGGCGCACATCTGTGTCGATTTCTCTATGTCTTAGCTTGCCATGCTAGTCTGGGGGCTTGCCACTCCCTGGAGAGCCACGGTATACCGTACCTTGCAGTGCGGTACATCTGGAAAGGTTTTGCACTTTATTGATTAGTGCAATTCAAGCCGACAGTCTACAACTTCGATCTCACGCCTTCCAGTCTGAACTTGACATCCTTCAGCACCTGCCTTGAGGGTTTCCAGTCATCGAATTGCTTGATCAGCTCTGTGATCTCATCGTACAACTCTGTCCGCACGTAGTCTTCTTCTAGTACTCCCCGCATTGCAAATGGTAAAATGTACGGATTTTGTGAAGATGGTGACCCGTCTCTCTGCATTCGCATTGATGGCACGTGGCCGCGATATGTCGTTTCCAGAGAATGTTCGACCGCGAGATGATAGACATTCTCGTCCTCGTAGATTTTAGAATGTCCCTCACCTGTGTAGAGGCTGCCGGCCAGCGGTGACGAAAGTTCTCTTATCACGCCGTGGTCCGAGATTCCGAGATTTCGTAGTTTCAAGGCAAAGCCCACCAAATGGGATAGGAAGTCCGGGCTGTGGACACGGCCGTTGATGAAGACGGCGCGATAGATATATGGGTGCGTGACGGTGCCGAAAGTTGAGGACTCCAGTGATACTAGCTGGTCGTCTATACTGCCGATATAAGAAATCCTGACTCCAAACTTCAAAGCAACCTCAAGAGCTGCCTCATAATCTTTGGATACCTGGCTGTCTGGGTGAGCAAATTCAAACAGCTCTCCTGCAGAGCCACCGATCCACCTAGACTTATAGTCTGAAAATGGGCCAAGGTTCACACCTGCCATTGCACAAATTCCTACCCGAGCGGAATTGACATAGCCAAATGCAATCAGCTTCGCTACTAGCATGATAACGACAGGAACTCCTTGAGAATGGCAGGCGATCATGACGAAGTCAGCTTTTTGTATCTTATTGATCCAGTTCAACATCAACTTCCAAAGAAGATCGATCCTTTCCGTGATCTTGCCCTCGCCCTCCAGTGCAACCTTTTCGATCTCACACGAATAGCCCTGATCTTGGGTCCATTTTTGTATAGCGTTTGCGGCACTACTGGCAAATCGGATAGAAGTTCCTGTAGGTTGGCCAAGCACCGAGCGTATCAAAGGGGCCGGAAAATACCCATGGACTCCGATTGCTAAGGCTCTCCTGATGCGTGGCGGGTTCGGCACAAGCTCGACATGTTTTGGGGCTGAGTGTAAGCCTATTTGGAAAAATCGAGACAATTGCTCTATAATGCCGGGCTTTTCCACAGCTTGATAGGTGTTCTTGAACGACGGCAAAATAAGATTTTCGGGTTCCTTCTTGGCCATCATCACCACATCTGTGGTAGGCTTCACTTTGGGAGATGGAGCAGCCGAGTCTAATTTCTTGTCCTTTTTGTCACCGTTCTTGATACTTGGCGGCTTGCTCGAACCGCCATTCTTCTCCAAGGACTGCGGTCTTTGTTTCTTCTCCACCTTCTTTGGGATTCCTCTTGACTCATCTATTACATCTCTTTCCGGTTTAGATTGAGATGGAGACCCAGCAAGTGCCAACTCTCCTTCGCTATTTCCGCGAGCCTTCTGGCCGTCCTGATTAGTCTCTTCCTTTGACCAGAACGCCCAGCCAGATGACTTCGCTGGCTCTGGGGGTTGTGGAGAAGGCTGTGCAGTAGACCTTGCTTCAGCCTTGTTCTGTTTCAAGTCCTTGCCTACCACTATAGCCGTTTTAGATACGACAGTCGCATTAGTTTGCACTCCCTCTGAACTGGCCGCTGAGCCACTATTCGATTGTGTAGTAGCATTCCCCCAAAAACCCAGCCACGATCGACGTTGCTCATCTCCTTGAGTCGTTGGAGATGCCGGACTTGGCTCTGAGTTCCGCCGCTGTGTAGACGCAGGCTGTGCGTCAGAGAAATTTCCGGACATCGTACTCTGGGATATGTTGTTAATCGTGTTATTCCCGCGCTTGTCTACTTGGTCCGTGGGTCTGCTGTTCGCTTTCTCGTCCGTTGGCAGGCCTGGTTTGGACAACCACATAAACCAGCGCGGTGGATCACTAGAGGAGTTTTCTTCCTCTGGGGCATCGATCTTGGGCACGGAGGCCTTGTTTCCATTCTCCCACAAGGTTGATTGCCCTTTATTGTTCAGGGACTTCTCCTGCACTACGTCCGTTCCAGCACCAGGCGAAGCACCCTGCCCCTGCGATGGGCCTTCATTATTGCCATCCGTTTTCCCTGCGTTTGCAGTACCGTCTGCAGGAATAGGGGCGCTCGATGTGATGTTGAGCTTTGTAGTTGTGGCAGACAATGATCTTGAGCTTCCCGGAGTTCTTAGAAGACTCGCAACGGGCGATCTTAGAGGGTTTGATGAAAGTGGAGGGGTCCGGGCACGCGCTGCCGTTGCAGCCTCAGACGCCGCACCTCCTGCTGCCGAGATTGTTTCTTTCGCTACTTGGGTGATGGGAGTGGTCTTGCTTGCACGAGACCACGAACCACGATACCATGTTGCATTCGACTGCGGCTGGCTCAAGTCAGTACGACCAGAATATGAATGCTGTTTGTCCGGTGCTCTTGGTGCTCTCACCGTGTTTGCTTCCTCACTTCTAAGCTTAATTGAACTTGCGGCGGCAAGACTTTCTCGGGCTGCACCCTGCTCGGTATCGACCTCAGAAGGTGCTGGCAGAGCCGGTTGTGCCTGTTTAGGATGATATGCGCTGCTGGACTCTATTTCTGCCTTGGGGTTCGGCTTCGCTCGTTTTCGAGGTCCCATGTAGAGATGAACAGGACGAAGCCGTAGACCAACAACCTTCAACTTTGATCAGTGAAGATAGCGAAGCGAGATTTGTCAGACTTTTCTCAAGTGTGAAGCTATTGCCTACTTGATGTGGTGCTAATTTGGAGAACTGACGTTGGACTACGTGACATAGAATCTTGAGGCTCAACTGACACACGCTAGCTCCCCCACACCCGAATCCCCCCAAACCTTACGCATCCAAACCAATAAATTCTACGCTTTGGGGACTTTTTCATACCTACTGATATTTTGTCATTGATAGTCGCCTCAGTAGGCAGAGTGTGATGGGTGTTCAGAAGAAGGTAGATTGCCCCACTACTCCCTCACCCTCGGGTCCTTTTACTGACCCATGAAAAGCACGGCAAAGGCCGTCTCGACAAGTGGTACCGTCTAGCCAAAGAGAAAGGCTACAGAGCCCGAGCCGCCTTTAAACTCATACAGCTGAATCGCAAGTATGGCTTTCTCGAGAAGAGCAAGGTCCTGCTCGATCTCTGCGCTTCACCAGGCTCGTGGTGTCAAGTTGCGGCCGAGACAATGCCTGCCGAGAGTTTGATTGTCGGAGTGGATTTAGCTCCAATAAAACCCATACCGAGGACCGTTACTTTCCAGAGTGATATCACTACTGACAAATGCCGTGCTACAATACGCCAGCATTTCAAGACCTGGAAGGCTGATACCGTGTTGCATGATGGAGCGCCCAACGTGGGTACGGCCTGGGTTCAAGACGCCTTTTCGCAGGCAGGGCTGGTATTACAGGCTCTGAAGTTGGCTACGGACTTCTTGGTAGACGGTGGTACATTCGTCACTAAGATTTTCCGTTCAAAAGATTACAATGCTCTACTATGGGTTTTCAATCAGCTGTTCTCAAAGGTGGAAGCTACAAAGCCCCCGTCCTCAAGGAACGTCTCTGCCGAAATTTTCGTGGTCTGTCGAGGCTTCAAAGCTCCAAAACGTATAGATCCAAAGTTCCTTGACCCCCGATCTGTTTTTGCTGAGCTGTCTGATCCAACTCCCAATAACGAGGCCAAGGTCTTCAATCCCGAGAAAAAGAAGCGGAAGCGAGATGGGTACGTCGAGGGTGACTATATTCAGTTCAAAGAGGTTCCCGCGAGTGAATTCATTCAGACGACAGACCCAATCGCTATGCTGGGCAATTTGAATAAGTTGTCATTCGAGCAGGAGCAGAATGGAGACATTGCACTTGCTGCGTTAGACAGATTGCACGAGACCACAGACGAAATAAGGCAATGCTGTGGCGATCTAAAAGTACTTGGGCGAAAAGAATTCCGAATGCTACTCAGATGGAGGCTGAAAGCACGTGAGATCTTCGGCTTTGCCACAAAGAAATCGGCCAAAGACGAGACAGCTGGCGAAGAAGTCGCAGAGGTTACACCGATGGATGAAGAGCTCCAGATACAGGAAGAGATGGAGAAGATGAACGAGAGAGTGATTGGCAGGAAAAGGAGGGAGAGACGGCGTGAGAACGAGAAGAAACAGAAAGAGATAGTACGAATGCAGATGCACATGACGACTCCAACAGAGATCGGGCTGGAGCAGAGAGGTCCTAATGGAGAAGACTCAATGTTTGCACTGGCGGCTGTAGACAAGGCCCGCGCGATTGAGCAGATCGCAAGAGGTAGGATGGCTGTGCAACTCGCACTCCAGGAAGAAGAAAGTGATTCGTTCGAGGAAGAGACCGATGACGAAGAGGATAAGCTAGATGGAGAGCTCGACGCACTCTATTCACAATACCAGGAACGCAAGTCAGAGTCAGACGCTAAATTTCGGGCTAAGAGGGCGCGAACTGAACACAAGGATGGTGATTTCGAGGGTTTCTCAGACCGAGAGGAGAGTAGCGGCGAGGATTTCGAACAAGACCAGAGCAGTGATGATTCTTCGGATGCAGAAGGGGACGCCGACGGCCAAAGTCAGTTGCTCCACCCCACACCTAGCTCCGCAAAGGGTGAAGCAGGTCTTACAAGAAGAGCGGCGCTCTTCTTTGAGCAGGACATCTTCAAAGAGATTCGTGGAATCGATGCGGAGGAAGGCCATGATAGCGCCGTGGATTTGGAGGACGATAACAAAGAAGAGGGGCCCGACAACCAAGATAAAACCCCGCAGGTACTAGAGATTAGGGCAAACAAGAGCGCACCTCCAGCTTTCGATGTTCAGGCAGTGGGGGAAGACACACATGTAGAGCCTCCACGCAACAACAACGAAGCAGATCTGGTGGGGAAGTCAGACGATGACGACTCCCAGCACGGCTTCGAGGTTGTAAAATCCCAGGACACAGAATGGGATGCCCAAGCCGAGCCCCGCAAAGACGGCCGCCTAGATATCGATATCATCACTGCCGAAGGCATGACCCTAGCCCAACAAGTCGCCTCGGGAGAGAAAACCACCCACGACCTCACGGACGAAGGCTTCAACAAATATACCTTCCGTGACACCGACGGCCTCCCCGAATGGTTCCTCGATGACGAGGTCAAGCACAGCAAACCGCACCGTCCCATAACTGCGGCCGGTGCCGCCGCCATCAAAGAAAAACTTCGCGCACTAAATGCCCGCCCAATCAAGAAAGTACGGGAGGCGAAAGACCGTAAGAAATTCAGGACTGCGCAGCGGTTGGAGAAGCTGAAGAAGAAGTCGGCACTGGTTGTAGATGATGAAGCGATCAGTGAAAAAGACAAGGCGAGTAATATTGCAAAGTTGATGAGTAAGGCGGTGAAGAAGAAGCCGAAGCAGCAGGTGAAACTCGTGGTGGCGCGGGGGGTTAACAGGGGCTCGGGAAGGCCGAGGGGAGTCAAAGGGAAGTATAAGATGGTTGATAGCAGGTTGAAAAAGGACGTGAGGGCTGATAAGAGGTTGGCCAAGAAAAAGAAGAAGTGATATGCTACTGACCATGCTTGGTGGAATGCATAACACAAACTTGATGGCTCGCAATAAAAATAAATTTTTTGCCCTTATGCTTTCTCTTCGTTGGTTGCAGCCCAAGCCATGTTTCGAACGAACTCGTTCGAGACATGGAACGTGCCACTGAAGTCCATATCATACCCTGTTCAGCTCCATCAGCACCGAAAGCTGTCAGGAACGACTTCGACTTACAATAATTCACACTACAGCATATGCCCTCTGCTGAGTCCTCTTGTGAGACTTTATGGTACCTACAGCCGTCAATAGTGCGAGACTGTGCAAGGGTCCTGCATTAAAGTGTTACCAGCATGCAGGCAAATATAGCATATCCCCCGGTCCAAGCCTTGCACGGATCGGCCGACTCAAGTGGGAAAACGTCGTCGGATTTCCATCCGGCTGATCTGGATCCCAGACTGCACAAGGCACTCTGTCCTCTGGCTCCCCCGGCCGAAGAGGTCCATCCGGCCGGAGACACAGTCCTCCGTCCCATTCCCAGGTCGCCAAAGGCAAAAAGCATTCATTCACACACGCTGTCTCAATTGGTGGGAGCAAATCAAAGTGTTTCGCCCCTAGAATCTGGCAGTAGATATTCTCGTAATTGTCTCGATGCAGGGAAGTAACACTGTGGTGGTTTCCCAGCCAGAGATTTACTGCATCGGGGCATTTGCCAAGAGCGATGGAGGCATAGCGGATTGAAGGGGGAACGGAGGGGAGGAGGGGGAGGTATTCGTGGTGGATATTGTTGTTTTCTTTGCACACGGACATTAGATTAAGAAGTAATGTTAAGGCAACGGCCTAGAAAAGAAAGGGTGGGAGGTTTTGACTTGCGAGCTTGGGAATACTCTGGTGGCTTGGAGGTGACTGGCTCTAAGGAATGGGATATGGTAGCATTAAGAAAGTCTGAAAAGAGTCTCTCCTGTTCGAAGGGTTTGGTGAAGTACTTCGAGCCGTTATGGAAAACGACGGAGTCGGCTTTTCTACATCAGGATTAGAGTAATGGGTACTTGTAGGATTAGGGATATCAGTGACTCAGACATACTCACCCATTCGGAGTCATTGCGACTTTGACATTCCTCCTCTCCATTTTTTGTTGTAGGTAGGTAGCATCCCACTTCTTGACGGCGTCCCAGTCGGAGCAGCCGCCGCGAAGGATAAAGGGGCGATTCTTGGTTACATATCTCAGGAATTCTAGAGGACTGGGTTCTGAGTGTAACATGTCTATGGGCCCGTTAAGTTCGTGATAGCCTTCTATCATTTCGGCTGTGGCTCTTGAGACGGGGTGCTCGTGCTTGCGTGCCATTCTTGAAATAGTATACGCGACAGAGAAACATTGAACATGGAAGTCAAGGCTCAATCATTGTATGGCTTTAGGTTCGCAAGTGCTCTCCTACATGTATCCAATTATGCAGGCGCGTGGAATAAGGTACTCCATACCTGCTTACCAATCAGTAGTCGACTTCATGGATGCTTGTTGCCTCAGTTACTCAGATATGTTATGCTATAACCCTTTGGGGATAGTGTATACTTACTACGTATATATATTATAATACGTCTAAGCTCAAGAATATATAATCTTATTAAGTCCGGCTTAACTTTAATAATATATTTATAAAAAATTTTATTTAATTTTTTTATTTTTAAAATATATATTTTATAATATATTAATAATAATAATAATATTTATTTCTAATTTTATAATTATTATAATTATATAATTAAATATATATTTTTATTTAATATATTTTAAATAATATAATTTTTATTATATTTAATATTATAAATATTAAAAGAAATTTTTTTTTAATAAATTCTTAAAA
>JAABUQ010000533.1_pt1 | contig 88469 bp, 83 predicted proteins | sample 5560001 | NCBI WGS metagenome assembly JAABUQ01 (sample SAMN10711888, study PRJNA513371) | rock metagenome | isolation source: Antarctica rocks | place: Antarctica: Victoria Land, Finger Mt nord | collected 2015-12-18
GGGCGGCATCCAGATCGGCGCGAAGCGGGAGCGGCATGACGAACCTCCTCTGTTCGCCATCACCGAATCAGATCAGCACCGCGTCGGGGAATCCCCCGAGAGTCACGAACTCAGGGACTTGGTATAATACAAGCCGTCCTATCGAGTGACGCGTCTCGCCTCTCCACCGCCATGGTCGGCGCAGGCCGATCATGGCGGGACAGATCGGAGTTTGCGGCATAGTCGATCACTCAGGTGAGCGTCACGCTGAACGCTTCGGGGAAGCCCCGGCGTCCCAATTCGGTGATTGCGACGGCTCGGCGGTCCTTGATCCGCTCGATCCAGCCCAACTCGAAGGCGCGCGTGGCAAGCCCGGCCCCGATCGCGCCTGCGAGGTGGGGGCGCCGCTCGCTCCAGTCCAAGCAAGGTTTGCAGAAGGCGCGCCGGCGCTTGGCGGCTCCGCCGAGATCGATGCCGAACTCGGTCAGGAAAACTCGCCCGGCCGTGGTCACTTCGCCGCCATCCTCTGCCAGCACGACATGCTCGCGCTCGACCAGCGCATCGGCGATGGCGACCGCAAGTCGCCCGGCGAGGTGGTCGTAGCAGGTGCGCGCGGTGCGTAATGTCTCGCCGCCTTTCCAGTGCGGGCGATAGCGCGCCGGTCCGGCTTCGGCCACGGCCATGATGCCCTCCAGCATGCGTCCGACCAGGGGCGAGGCCAGGCGGTAGTAGCGATGACGGCCCTGCTTCTCCAGTGCGAGCAGGCCGACTTCCGCCAGCTTCGCAAGATGCGAACTGGCGGTCTGCGGCGTCACGCCTGCGAAGAAGGCGAGTTCGCTCGCCGTGAGCGCGCGGCCGTCCATCAGCGCGGAGAGGATGTTGGCGCGCGCGGGATCGCCGACGAGGGCGGCAATCTGCGCGATCTGCGGACCTGTTTCCATGCCCCGAACTGTAGTGCGGATTGCCCGATCCTGTGTGGGGGAACGCTTCGAGCGCGATCGAAGCGTCCGCGGGCGACAACCGGCGCCGCGGTTGCCAGCTTTCGGGGAAGGCAACACAGTCGGAGGTGACCTTTGAACGCAAGCCGCGCTGCCATCCCCAAGCTCGACCCGCAGGAGGAGCATTACCGCATCTCAAGCCCTCACGACGGCTTACGGCTGTTCCTGCGCCGTCTGCCGGGCTCGCCGGCTCCCGGTGCGCCTCGGCGAGCCGTGGTCTACGTCCACGGCGCAACCTTTCCCTCTGCGCTCTCTATCGCGCACCGCTTTGACGGCCGGTCGTGGCGCGACGCGCTCTGCGACGCCGGATTCGATGTATGGGGTCTCGACTTTCACGGGTTCGGGGGCTCCGATCCCTACCCCGAGATGGACGGACCCGCCGACGCACGCGGCCCGCTCTGCCTCGCCGAAGACGCCGCAGCGCAACTCGCCTCGGCCTTGCGGTTCATCCTCGAGCGCCATGGGGCACCGTCGGTCTCGCTCCTCGCCCACTCCTGGGGATCGATGGTCGCGGGCCGCTTCGCCGGCGCGCATCCCGCTCTCGTCGATCGGCTTGCGCTGTTCGCGCCGATTACGCGCCGCGATGGTTCCCGCGATGCCGAACGCCCGACCGGGCCTGCGTGGCGGCTGATCACGGCCGACGACCAATGGGCGCGCTTTGTCGACGACGTGCCGGCGCACGAGCCGCCGGTGCTTGCGCGCGCGCATTTCGAGGATTGGGCGGTGCGTTACCTGGACAGCGATCACCAAAGCCGCAGCCGCAACCCGGCGGGCGTAAAAGTCCCGTCCGGGCCGTTCGTCGAGATCATGCGCGCCTGGCAGGGCGAACTTGCCTACGACCCCGGCCTGATCCGGGCACCCACGGCGATCTTCCGCGGTGAGTGGGACAGCCTGGTGACGGACGCGGACGCGCGCTGGCTGTGGGATGCGCTCACGCGTTCGCCGGTCAAGCGCGACGTGAAGATCGGCCGCGGCACGCACCTGATGCATTTGGAGTCCATGCGCCTCGCACTTTGGCGCGAAAGCGTGGCTTTCCTGCTGGGCGACGATGTCGCCCGGCTCCCGTCATAACGCGACGCCGCAAGCAGAAACGAGAGGCGCCATGTTCGCAGTGGTTTTCGAAGTGCATCCCGCGGCGGGGAAGAAGGACGAGTATCTCGGCCTCGCCAAACACCTCAAGCCGATGCTGGAGGGGGTCGACGGCTTCATCGACAATGAGCGTTTCGAGAGCAAGCGACGCAACGGATGGGTGTTGTCGCTCTCGACCTGGCGCGACGAGAAATCCGTGGTCCGCTGGCGCAGCCAAGGCGAACATCACGCCATCCAGGGTCGCGGCCGGTCCGGCGTGTTCTCCGACTATCACCTGCGCGTCTGCGAGATCACCGACGACACCCATCCTCCTGCGGGCATCGCCGTGGTCGAGCAACGCTTCGACGAGACCGAGGTCGGCGATGCCAAGGCGTTGGCGATCACCGAGGTCGCGCCCGCGCCGGGGGCCGCACTGAATGCCGGCGAAAACCTCTTGGCGAGCCATCTCGGCCTTGATCCGCAGGCGCACGGTCTGATCGACTACGACGTGTTCGAGAGCATCTACAATGCCGGCAAGATGCTGCTCCTGACGTCCTGGAAGACCGCGGACATTGCCGGAAGCTGGCAGCCGCAATCCTTCACCGGCCTGGGCGAGTTGCGCCACCGTCAGATGCGCACCATTCGCGAGTACGGCATGTTCGATCGTCGCGAGGCGCCGCAATATTATCCGTCGATCCGAGGTCGTTGATTTCGATCCGCGCCGACAGGGATCGGGGCTTCCGTGCGCACGGTTGTTAGCCGGCACCGGGAAAGCGCCGGCTAACGGCTCGGGCTGCGGGATCAGGCCATCGAGACGAAGTCCTGCTGCGGCAGCGCGCCGGCGATGTTTGAAGGGAAGCCTGGCGGCACCGCAGTGATCGACACCCCTTGGCCATAGGTCGGGTCGGTGAACGCGGAAACCTTCAGGTCCACCGGGTTCGCTTGCGGCGTGAGCCGCACCGTATCCGCAAGCGCGCCCGACGCGTTGAACAGCTCCAGAAGATTGCCGTCGCTCGCCCAACTCGCCGCGTCCAGGCCTTCTAGCGACAGTCCGCCGCTGACCGCGGGCAAGTCGACCGATCCCAGGAACTGATCCGGCGCGTCGACCTGCACGCCGCCCCGATTGAGGTGGACCGTCTGGCCGGCATCGACCGCGCCCTTGAGTTCGATCGAGCCGCCCAGCAATCTGCCCTCTGCCGCGTAAAGGTCGCCGGTGCCGGTCAGGTGGGCAGAGACCGTCACCGTGCCGCCGACGGCGCTGATGGTGCCGTCGTTCTCCAGGCCGGCAGCATCCGAGCCGTCCACATTGAGACTGGCTCCCGGATCGGCGCCAATGGTGCCCTCGTTCACCAACGTCGCCCCCGGCCGCATTTCGATGTTGAGGACGTGATTGACGGGGACATTCCCGTCGGCAACAAACGCCCCGCCGTCGTTCACGACCTGCCCTTTGATCACCAGCGTGCCGGTTCTTGCCGCGTAGTCACCGGGAACGCCCGTCACCTCGTCGATCCGCACGTTCTTCAGGGTCGCGTTGGCGACAGTCAGGCCGGCCGGATCGCTGGCATCTCCGGTCAGATGGATCGCCGTGGTGGCATCGGCGCTGCCGAACGAGCCGTGTCTGAGCTTCGCCAAGCCCGCGGCAATCGTGAGGTCATCGCCAGCCGCCGGGGCGCCGGAGGGGGACCAATTGTCACCATTACGGAAAGCGCCGGTCGAGCCGTTCCAGTTCTTCGACAAAGTATCCTCCCTGATCCGCTTGCCGCCATACCAGGTGATTGTTACCAAGCGAAGCACTCGCCGATAGTGAGCCCGCTCACACCGGGACGAAAACCCGGCGGATTCCAACCCTCACACGGCTGGAGGGTCCGCGTTGTACGCTAATAGGCTAAGTCTTATGACGATACCCGCCCGACTGCATTTCTGCTGGATAGGTGGCAACCTCCCGTGGGCTTATGTATTTGCGATTCTTTCAGCCGCTGAACGCAGCGAGCTGCCGGAGATCATCCTCCATCATACCGATATCCTTGAGGACGGCGACAAATTACGTGCGCTGAAGTATGCATCCCGCGTGCGGCTGTCCCAAATTCGTCCCGAGAATTACCTAGCTCAGACCGGGAAAGCGCTCGGCCTCGGCGATGAATTGGTGGTACTTTACCGCAAGCTCGAGAAACCCGTCATGCGCGCGGACATCTTGCGAGCCGCGATATTGTACTCGGAAGGAGGGATATACATGGACCTTGACACGATTACGGTCGCGTCTCTCCTCCCGTTGATTGGCACGCGGGACTTTGTCGGCCTAGAGTTTATCGTATGGCCTCGCTTTGTCCGTCTTTCGCGTTCACCTGCTTTGTGGGCTCGCCACTTGACGCTTGATTTGCTTCGGAAACTCTTGCGGCGAATGCCGCACGGCTGGAGGGTATTCAAGCGAGTAGCCAAATTCTATGTCCGCAGCGTCAACAATGCCGTGATGGGCGCTGAGGCAAACTCGCGCTTTTTCTCGGGATATCTTCACGCCATGCTCAGATTGCCGCGCGAGCGTCAAACACGGCTTTACGGGCTCGGACCTCGTCTGCTCCAAGAGGTTGTGGATCAATACGCGCACCAGGATTTGACTATCCAGGATCCGCAAGTGTTTTACCCGCTGCCGCCGGAGATTTCCGAGCATTGGTTCCGGATCGGGAAATCCGTGGCGCTTAATGATGTTCTATCGGCAGACACGCGCGTCGTGCATTGGTACGCCTCAGTCCGCACCGAACATCTTGTTGCACGAATTACTCCAAAATACGTTCTGGAAAATCGAGCGCGTCAGTTGTATAGCGCCCTGGTCTATTCCTGTATCGGCAAAGTGCTTCAATCTTACAATCAGCCGCAACGATACTAAGTCTCTGGGGTTTGGAGTATCAGCGTCCCTATGAAATGTCTCATCGTGGCAGCCGGACGGGGTGTCAGGCTTCGGGAAAAACTTGAGCTCAAACCGCTGGTTCCCATAAGGGGAGTGCCACTGATAGAGCACGTCATCAATCGTGCTCGCAGTGCTGGCGTTGAGGAGTTCCTGGTCGTGAGCGGCTATCGGGGAGAAGAACTCCGACTTAGCCTGGAGGCATTCTCCGCCCGGGAAGGCGCCCGCATCACGCACTTGATCAACAATGATTGGAGCCGTGCCAACGGAGTTTCCCTGCTCGAGGGAAAGCCCTATCTCAACGAGCCCTTTCTGCTGACAATGTGCGATCATCTCGTTGACCCCGAGATATTATGTGATCTGATGTCGGCAGCACTGGAGCCAAACAGCGTGATTTTGGCAGTGGATTTCAATTTGAGTAATCCGCTGGTCGATCCGGAAGACGTTACATGTGTCAAGTGTGTCTCTGGGCGGATTCAACAAATCGGAAAGCTAATTCCCGACTTCAACTGTTTCGATACAGGTGTCTTTCTGTGCACTCCCATCATTTTCGACGCACTGGAGGAGAGCCGGTCCGGCGGGGACGAAAGCATCTCCGGCGCCATGGCCGTGCTTGCGAAATGGCATAAGGCCTACGTTTTCGACATCCGGAATAAGCTGTGGATCGACGTCGACGATCTTGTTGCTTTCCGAAGTGCCGAGAAACTGCTCGAATCGGGACAGCTGTAAGCGTGCGCCCTCACCTCGGCCCTCTCCCGGAGGGAGAGGGAGAAAGCAAGCCCTCTTCCGGAGGTCCATTCGGAGGGAGAGGGAGACAGCAAGCCCTCTCCCTCCGGGAGAGGGTTGGGTGAGGGTCATTCCACACCCTCCAAGCTGAACTGTTCAGCCTCCTCGTCGTAGCTGAACAGCTCGGCGAAACGGCCCCAGCCGATCGCGGTGCGCAAGGTTTCATCGGCGTAGTCGGGGGACATGCGATCCTCGAGCTCGTCGCGAAAACGCAGCGCGGAGGCGCGGTGGCTTTGCCGCTCGTCGAGCACCGTGCGGATGTTGCGCACCAGCGGCACGTGGGCTCGAAGCGCTGCGGCGAACTGCTTCTTGCGCGTATCGGTGTCGGCTTCAACGAACCGCTTGCCGGCCTCGGTCAGCCGGATGTCGCCCTCCTCGAGCACGGCGAAGTGCAGCAATTGCAGCGCCTCGCCGAGCGGCAGCAGTTCGTCGATCTCCATCTGCAGCAGCCCCGCGAGCGCCGGGAGGTCGGCGCGGCCATTGTAGGGCGCGCCCGCGACCGCCTCGAGCAGGCCCGCCATCTGGTTCGACCCGACCCGCGGCAGCGGCGTCGTCGCGGTGATCTGCGCCGCGTGCGCGCGGCCGTCGCCCGTGCCGGCGCGGCGCGTCATCAGGGCGTAGATGTCGTCCACCATCTGCCGGAACGCCGGATCGAGCCGGTTGCGGGGATGCTTGAAGGCGACGCGCAGTTCCGTTGCCACGCGGCCGGGGTTGGATTGGAACACCAGGATGCGGTCGGCCATCAGCACCGCTTCCTCGATGTTGTGCGTGACCATCAGCACCGATTTCAACGGCAACCGTCCCTCGCTCCAGAGGTCGATCAGGTCGGTGCGCAAGGTCTCCGCCGTCAGCACGTCGAGCGCGCTGAACGGCTCGTCCATCAGCAGCAGGTCGGGATGCACGACGAGCGCGCGCGCGAGGCCGACGCGCTGGCGCATCCCGCCCGATAGCTCCTTAGGATAGGCGCTCTCGTAGCCGCCGAGGCCGATGAGGTCGATCGCCTCCTCGCCGCGCTTCTCCCGCTCGGCGCGCGTGACACCCTGCGCCTCGAGCCCCAATTCCACGTTCTCCTGCACCGTCAGCCACGGGAACAGCGCGAAGCTCTGGAACACCATCGCGATGCCCGGGGCGGGACCGTGCAGCGCGGCGCCGCGCCACGACACGTCGCCCGCCGTCGGTGTCAGCAGCCCGGCCACGATGCGCAGCAGGGTCGACTTGCCGGAGCCGGAACGGCCGAGCAGGGCGACGATTTCGCCGTCCTTGATCGTCAGGTTCACGTCGTCGAGCACGATCAGGTCGGCGTTGCTGTCCTTGTGATAGGCTTGGCGACAGCCGCGCACCTCTACCAGGGTGTCGGGGGCGACGCGCGTGTCCATCTCGTTCCCTCTCGTTGCGGCGTCAGTCGAGCGTCAGGCGACGGGCGGCGTAGGCGTAGAGCGGACGCCAGAGCAGCCGGTTGAACAATAGGACGAAGGCGGACATCACCGCGACGCCCAGCACCACCCGCGCCATGTCGCCGGCGTCCGTCGCCTTCGCGATGTAGCTGCCGAGACCGTAGGCCGTCAGCTTCGTGTTGCCCCAGGAGGCGACCTCCGCGACGATCGCGGCGTTCCAGGAGCCGCCAGAGGCGGTGATCGCGCCGGTGATATAGTAGGAAGCGATGCCGGGCAGCATCACCCGACGCCACCACAGCAGCCCGCCGACGCGAAAATTCTTCGCCGCCTCCTGCAAGTCGCCCGGAAAGGCGGCGGCGCCGGCGATGACGTTGAACAGGATGTACCATTGGGTGCCAAGCACCATCAGCGGCGTCAGCCAGATATTCGCGCTGAGATGGAAATGGACGATGAACAGCACGAACGGCGGGAACAGCAGGTTGGCCGGGAACGCGGCCAGGAACTGCGCGACCGGCTGCGCGCGCCGCGCCCACTCCGGGCGCAAGCCGAGCCACACGCCGACCGGCACCCAGACCAGGCTCGCGACGATCATCAGCACGATGACCCGGAGCATCGTCGCGCAGCCCATCTTGAAGACGATCCAGAGCTCGCTCCAGGTGACGGCCGCGGAGACGAAGCCGACGATCCGCCACGTCGCCCAGACCAGCACGACGCCGAGCAGGGCGGCCCAGAACACGTCGCCGGCGCGCGACTGGCTTCGTCGCCTTGCTTCGACTCGCTGCGGCCGCGCGAACAGGCGCATGCCGCCGAACGCATTGAACGCCGAGCCGATCGCGTCGCCGATCGTGCTGAGCAGCCGCGTGCGCCGGATCAGCCTGAGCACCCAAGGGTCGCTCGCGGTGGCGCCGGCCGTCACCTCGAAGCGGAACTTCGCCGACCACGCGACCAACGGGCGGAACAGCAGCTGATCGTACAGCAGGATCACCACTAGCATCGCGATGATCGCGTATAGCACCGCCCACAGGTCGCGCTGCTCCAGCGCGAGGGCGACGTAGGAGCCGATGCCGGGCAGCTTCCAGGTGTTGTCGCCGACCGAGATCGCCTCGGCGGCGACCACGAAGAACCAGCCGCCCGACATCGACATCATCGTGTTCCAAACGAGGCCCGGCGTCGCGAACGGCACTTCCAGCCGCCAGAACCGCTGCCATCCGCTGAGCTGGAAGCTGTCCGACGCCTCCACGAGATCGCGCGGCACGGTCTTCAGCGATTGATACATGCTGAACGCCATGTTCCAGGCCTGGCTGGTGAAGATCGCGAAGATCGCCGCGAGCTCGAGGCCCAGCACGCGGCCGGGGAACAGGCTCATGAAGAACACGACGGTGACGGTGAGGAAGCCGAGGATCGGCACCGATTGCAGGATGTCGAGGATCGGGATGAGCACGACGCCGGCGCGCCGGCTCTTGGCCGCGGCGGTGGCGAAGGTGAGGGTGAACAGCAAGGAGCACGCCAGCGCCGCGAACATCCGCAGCGTGGTGCGTACCGCGTAGCCGGGCAGGTAGGCCGGGTCGAGATGCACCGCGACGGCTTCGGGCGCGCTCAGCGGGGCTAGGGTGTTGCGCGCCACGTGCCCGACGCCGACCAGCACGCCGAACACGCACAGGATCGCCGCGACGTCCCAGGCGTTCGGCAAGCGCCGGCCAATGGCCAGGGCGGAGGGGGCGATCGACATGGCGCGTGGCATCCCGGGCGCTTCCGGCGGGAAGCGCCCGGGTGTTAGCCCGGTGCGGCCGCCGTTGTCACGCGCCCGCGCGGTTGCAACTCGGTGACGGAGCGCCGGTCAGGACGCGGGCGTCAGGACGCGCGCGTCGGGACGCATGCGTCAGGACAAGCCGGTGCTGCCGAAGCCGCCGTCATGGCGCGCGGTGGTGTCGAGTTCCGCCACCTCGACCCATTCGGCCCGCAGCACCGGGGCCAGCACCGCTTGCGCGACGCGCATCCCCCGCTCGACGGTGAACGGGATGGACCCGGCATTGAGCAGGATCACCTGGATCTCGCCGCGGTAGTCCGCGTCGATCGTGCCGGGGCTGTTCGGCAGGACGATGCCGTGGCGCAGTGCCAGCCCGGAACGTGGCCGGACTTGCACCTCGTGGCCCGGCGGGACGGCGATGGCGAGGCCGGTCGGGATCAGGGCGCGCTCGCCGGGGGCGATTGTCACCGGCGCCGCAACGGCGGCGAGCAGGTCGATGCCCGCCGAGCCGCTTGTGGCGTAGGCCGGGAGCGGGAGGTCGGCGCCGTGGGGCAGGCGGGTGACGGCGATCTTCATGCGGGTGCCATCCCTCCCCCAACCCCCTCCCGCGAGGGGAGCGGGCTTTTCTGCTCCCTCTCCCCTTGCGGGAGAGGGCCGGGATGAGGGGGGGCCAGCACTTCGGCAATGCGGGACGCGAGACGGCGGGCGACCTCTTCCTTTGCGAGTCGAGGCCAAGTCTCGACACCGGCGTCGGTGACGAGCTGCACCGCGTTCTCGGGGCCGCCCATGATGCCCGTCGCGGCGGAGACGTCGTTGGCGACGATCCAGTCGCAACCCTTGCGGGCGCGCTTGGCCAGCGCGTTCTCGGCCACGTCGTTCGTCTCGGCGGCGAACCCGACGACCAGGCGCGGCCGGGCCGGGCCGGGTTCGGCGATGGTGGCGAGGATGTCCGGATTGGCCACCAATTCGAGAGCGGGGGCACCGCCGCCCGCGGTCTTCTTGATCTTGCGGTCGGTCGCGTTGGCGACGCGCCAGTCGGCGACGGCGGCGGCGAACACGGCGATGTCGGCCGGGAGCGCCTCGCGGCAGGCGGCGAGCATCTGCGCCGCCGTCTCGACACGCCGCACGGTGAGGGCGGGCGGGTCCGGCAACGCGACCGGGCCGCTCACCAGGGTTACGCGGGCGCCGAGCGCGGCGAGCGCGGCGGCGATGGCGTGGCCCTGCCGGCCGCTGCTGCGGTTGGCGATGTAGCGCACCGGATCGATCGGCTCGTGGGTGGGACCGCTGGTGACGATCGCGTGCCGACCGGCGAGCGGCCGGTGGTTGGCCTCGCCAAGCAGCGTCTCGATGGCGGCCAGGATCACAGGGGGCTCGGCGAGCCGGCCCGGCCCGAACTCGTGGCAGACCATCGCACCTTCGTCCGGCCCGACCACGTGGACGCCGCGCCCGGCGAGCGTGCGCATCGCGGCCTCCGTCGCCGGATGCAGCCACATGCGCACGTTCATGGCGGGGGCGACGAGGACGGGCTTGTCGGTCGCGAGCAGCAGGGTGGTGGCGAGGTCGCCCGCGAGCCCCGCCGCCATCTGTGCGAGGATGTTGGCCGACGCCGGAGCCACCACCACGAGATCGGCGCTGCGCGAGAGCTGGATGTGGCCCATCTCGCTCTCGTCGGTCAGCGAGAACAACTCGGCGTAGACCTTGGTTTCGCTGAGCGCCTGGAGCGAGAGCGGGGTGACGAATTGGGCGCCCGAGCCGGTCAGCACGCAGGTGACGCCGCAGCCGGCGCGGCGGAGCAGGCGGACGAGTTCGAGCGCCTTGTACGCCGCGATGCCGCCCGTGATGATGAGGAGGACGCGCTTGTTGGCGAGGGTCATGCGCGCGGCCCCCCCTCCCCCAACCCCCTCCCGCAAGGGGAGGTGGCCTTCTGCTCCTCCTCCCCTTGCGGGAGGAGGCCGGGAGGAGGGGAAAACGCGTTCACAGCCGCCACCCCGCGTGGATCGCCGCGATCCCGCCGGACAGGTTGCGCACCGAAACCCGCGCGAACCCGGCGTCGCGCATCATGGCGGCCAGTGTTTCCTGGTCGGGGAACCTGCGGATGCTTTCGGCGAGGTAGCGGTAGCTCGCCTCGTCACGAACGATCAGCCGCCCCAGGCGGGGTAGCACCTGGAACGACCAGGCGTCGTAGGCCGGGGCGAGTGCCGCCACCTGCACCTGGCTGAACTCGAGGCAGCAGAACCGGCCGCCCGGACGCAGCACACGGCGCGCCTCGCGCAGCACGGCCTCCTTGTCGGTGCAGTTGCGCAGGCCGAAGGCGATGGAGACCGTGTCCACCGCCCGGTCGGGAAACGGAAGCGCCTCGGCGTCCGCGACGAGCGGCGTGAGGTCGGCGGCGAAACCCCGCTCGAGCGCGCGGTCCTGGCCGACCGCCAGCATCGCCGGGTTGATGTCGGACAGGATCACCGGACCGCCGCCCGCTCGGAGCCAGCCGAAGCTGATGTCGCCGGTGCCCCCCGCCAGATCCAGCAGGGTGCGGCCGGGCCTCGGGTCGAGGGCGGTGACGCAGGCGCGTTTCCAGGCCCGGTGGACGCCGAGCGACATCAGATCGTTCATCAGGTCGTAGCGCGGGGCGACGCTGTCGAACACCGCCCGGACGCGCGGCTTCTTCGCCGCGCGGGGCACGCGCTGGAAACCGAAATCGGTGCTGTCGTCCGTGCTGCCGGGGCTGTCGCTCATCGGAACCGACGTATAGCCTCAACCGCATCCATGCCGGAACTCCCCGAGGTCGAGACCGTGATGCGAGGGCTGCGCGCCCGGCTGCAAGGCCGCACGATCCGGCGCGCCCGGATCAACCGGGCCGACCTGCGCTGGCCGATCCCCACGGGCCTGGAAGCCCGGCTGACCGGGGCCTTGGTCAAGAGTTTCCGGCGTCGTGCCAAGTACATCCTGATGCGGCTCGCGGGCGACGACAGCCTGCTGCTGCACCTCGGCATGTCGGGCCGCGTGGTGCTCGCGCCGCCCGGCTCGAACCTGCCGACGCCGGCGCATGAGCATCTGGTGCTGGAGACCGATGAAGGCTGGCGCCTCGGCCTCGTCGACCCGCGCCGGTTCGGCTCGCTCGACCTGGTGCCGACGGCCGCCGAGGATCAGCATCGGCTTCTCGCCGATCTCGGGCCGGAGCCGCTCGGCGCGGACTTCACCCCAGCGCGTCTGGCGGCCGATCTGTCGGGCAAGCGCACCCCGATCAAGGCCGCGTTGCTGGATCAGCGCGTGGTGGCCGGGCTCGGCAACATCTACGTCTGCGAGGCGCTGTTTCGCGCCGGCATCAGCCCGCTGCGCTCGGCCTACACGGTGCCCGGGGCGCGGGCGAGGCGACTGGTCCCGGCCATCCGGGCGACGCTAGAGGAGGCTATCGACGCCGGCGGGTCGAGCCTGCGCGACTACGTCCAGCCCGACGGCGGGCTCGGCTATTTCCAACACGCCTGGAAGGTCTATGGCCGCGAGGGGGAGCCCTGCGAGCGCTGCCCCGGGCCGCCCGCGTGCCAGGGCGTCCGCAGGATCACGCAATCCGGCCGCAGCAGTTTTTACTGCCCGCGCACCCAGCGCTAGAGTGCGATGCAAGCCGATGAACGGAGAGCCGCATGGCCGAAAGCTACGAGACCATCCTCGTCGAGACGCATGGGCCGGTCGGCCTGATACGGCTCAACCGGCCCAAGGCGCTGAACGCGCTATGCGACCAGCTGATGGAGGAATTGGGCGCGCAGCTTCTCGCGTTCGACGCCGACGGGGCGGTCGGTGCGATCGTACTGACCGGATCGGAGAAGGCTTTCGCCGCCGGGGCCGACATCAAGGAGATGCAGAACCGCAGCTATCCAGGCGTCCTGCGCGACGACTTCATCGGCAAACGCTGGGAGACGGTGTTACGGGTGAGCAAGCCGGTGATCGCCGCGGTCGCCGGTTTCGCGCTCGGCGGCGGGTGCGAGCTGGCGATGATGTGCGACATCATCGTCGCCGCCGAGACGGCGAAGTTCGGTCAGCCCGAGATCAATCTCGGCGTGATCCCCGGCGCGGGCGGCACGCAGCGGCTGACCCGCGCGGTCGGCAAGTCGAAGGCGATGGACATGATCCTGACCGCGCGGATGATGGACGCGGCGGAAGCCGAGCGGAACAATCTGGTGTCGAAAATTTTTCCCGCCGACCAGCTCGTGACCGAGGCGATCAAGCTCGGCGAGCGGATCGCGATGCAATCCCCGGTCGCGGTCGCGTTGGCCAAGCAGGCCGTCAACCGGGCGTTCGAAACCACGCTAACGGAAGGCGTTCGCCACGAGAGGGCGCTGTTCCTGTCGCTGTTCGGGACGCCCGATCAGCGCGAGGGGATGAGCGCCTTCGTTGAGAAACGCAAGCCCAGGTTCAGCGGTGGTTGAGCGTTGTCCGACTATTCGCGTATCGCTATCGACGCCCCGCTTTCTTGACTTGCCCTAAGCCGGTGCATAAAACACTTGGCGTCCAGGTTAGGGGCTGCCCAACCTTTTTGATCGAACCGCACCTTCTCGAAAGTCGACATGGCCAACACCGCTTCGGCGCGCAAGCGCATCCGTCAGATCGAACGCCGCACCGAACGCAATCACGCGCGAAAGTCGCGCATGCGCACCTTTGTGAAAAAGGTTGAGGCGGCTATCGCGGGGGGCGACAAGGCGACGGCGCAGGCGACGCTGCGGGCGGCGCAGCCCGAGATGCAGCGGGCGGTCGGCAAGGGCGTGATTCACCGCAACACGGTTTCTCGGAAGCTTTCGCGGCTGTCCAGCCGCATCAAGGCGATCACGGCCAGCCCCTAATCATCGTCTGCTTCCCACAGTCCGAAATTGTGGTGTGATCGGAAGATCAATATCACAATTGAACGGTGCACGTGGGACGTGCTTCCCTCAACTGCCTAGCTCCTGCTCGGGTGAACGAAGGCAGTTTTTCTAGTCTCGTTCGTTCCGTGATTTCTTTCTCAATACTTGTCGCTTGAGGCAGGCGCGTAAATTTCCATTGCCTCCACGCTCAGCTCTGCCATAGTCATTACTCGGCCGTTAACCCAAGAGGCAGCGAGAGCGGCGCTTCGCACGTGGAGCGCAACGATAACAGCGGTCGCGCCGCATGTCGGGGCAGGAGCGGGTATTGGTGGCACTAGAGATCGGCGATTTCGACCAAGAGGTAGCATTGGCTTCGGACCAGCCCGGTGAAACCGACGAACTGATTACCGCGCAATGGGATCGAGTCCGCGGACGGCTGCGAAGCGAGATCGGCGAAATCGAGTACCGGACCTTGCTGCGGCAGATGACCTTGGCCGGGTTCGACGGTGACGAGGTGACCGTCAATCTGCCGACGAAGTTCCTGCGCGATTGGGTGCGAGGCCACTATGGCGACAGGCTGAACGCGCTCTGGCAAGCGGAGAACGGCCGGGTGCGGCGGGTCGATATCCGGGTTTCCCGCCGTCCTGTGCAGGAGCTTCCCGAGCCTGCGATCCCGGCGGCACAGGGCGGGCGCCCGGCCGCGTTGAGGCCAGACGAGCGCGCCGGCGAAGCCAGGTCCGAGATGGCCGCTTCACTCGAGCCCCGCTTCACCTTTGACAGCTTCATCGTCGGCAAGCCGAACGAGTTCGCCCATGCGTGCGCGCGCCGGGTGGCGGAGCAACCGGCAAGCAACGGGTTCAACCCGCTTTTCCTCTACGGCGGCGTCGGCCTCGGCAAGACCCATCTGATGCACGCGGTTGCCTGGGAGCTGGTGAGCCAGAGCGCGGCTCGACCAAGGGCGTCAAGCCGGGCCGTGACGGTGGCCTACATGTCCGCCGAGAAATTCATGTATCGCTTCATCGCCGCGATCCGCAGCCAGTCAACGATGGAGTTCAAGGAGCAGCTGCGCAGCGTCGACGTGCTGATGATCGACGACCTGCAATTCCTGATCGGCAAGGACAACACGCAGGAAGAGTTCTTCCATACGTTCAACGCGCTGGTGGACGCGGGCAAGCAGATCGTCGTCTCGGCCGACAAGTCGCCCTCGGACCTTTCCGGGCTGGAGGACCGGCTGCGCACGCGCCTCGGCTGCGGCATGGTCGCGGACCTGCACGCGACGACGTTCGAGCTGCGCATTTCCATCCTGGAGGCGAAGGCGGCGCGGGCCGGCGTCGCCGTGCCGCCGAAAGTCCTCGAGTTCCTCGCGCACAAGATCACGTCGAACGTGCGTGAGCTCGAAGGGGCGCTCAACCGTCTGGTGGCGCACGCCAACCTGTTCGGCCGCCCGGTGACGCTGGAAGCCACGCAGGAAGTTCTGCACGACATTCTCAAGGCGCATGACCGGCGCGTCACCATCGAGGAGATCCAGCGCCGGGTCGCCGAGCACTGCAACATCCGCCTGTCCGACATGTCCTCCGCCCGGCGCGCCCGCGCGGTCGCGCGACCGCGGCAGGTGGCGATGTATCTGGCGAAGCAGCTCACCAGCCGGAGCCTGCCCGAGATCGGCCGCAAGTTCGGCAACCGAGACCACACGACGGTGATGCACGCGGTCTCGCGGGTGACCGAACTGATGGCGCTGGATGCCGCGTTCGCTGAGAACGTCGAACTCCTGCGTCGAATGCTCGAATCCTAGACGAGGTGGGCCGCGCACCCGCTTTGCCGGGATCGGGCGCTGTTGCTAGAGTGTCGCACTCCGATTCGAATCGGGTCGGGCCGCTTGCGCGGGCCGGCGAGGCGTCGGCACGAGGACGAAGACGATGAAGCTGAAGGCCGACCGCGCCACCTTGCTCAAGGCGCTGGCCCATGTGCAAAGCGTCGTGGAACGTCGCAACACGATTCCGATCCTGGCCAACGTGAAAATCGAGGTGCGCGACGGGCGGCTGGCGCTGACCGCCACCGACATGGAGATCGCGATCGTCGAGGACGTCCCGGCGGGCGCCAGCCGCAACGGGGCTTGCACGGCGCCGGCGGCCACGTTGTACGAGATCGTCCGCAAGCTGCCGGAGCACGCGGAAATCGAACTCGACCATCCGGGCGGCGATGCGCAGCTCAAGCTGCGCGCGGGGCGCTACGCGACGAGCCTGATCGTGTTGCCGACGGATGATTTTCCGAGCATGAACGCCGGGGCGCTGGGGCACGAGTTCCACCTTGCGGCGGACACGCTGCGCGGACTGATCGACCGCACGCGCTTCGCGATCAGCACGGAGGAAACGCGCTACTACCTGAACGGCATCTATCTGCACGCGCCGGAAGGCGAGTCCGGCCGCGTCCTGCGCGCGGTGGCGACCGACGGGCACCGCCTTGCGCGAGTGGAGGTCGAGCCGGTGCCGGCGGGTGCGGCGTCGATGCCGGGCGTCATCATCCCACGCAAGACGGTGAACGAGCTTCGCAAGCTGCTTGACGAGCAGAGCGGCGAGGTGGAAATCAAGCTGTCCGAGACGCGCATCCAGTTCCGGGTCGGACCGGTGCTGCTGACCAGCAAGCTGATCGACGGCACCTTCCCCGAATACGAGCGGGTGATCCCGCGCGACAACGACAAGGTGCTCCGGGTCGGCAAGAAGGATTTCTCCGATGCCGTGGGGCGGGTTGCGGCGATCTCGTCGGAGCGCTCGCGCCCGGTGAAGCTGTCGCTCGACCGCGACCTGCTGGTGCTGTCGGCGGCGAGCCCCGACCAGGGGACCGCGACGGAGGAACTCGACGGCGACCGGGTCAAATACGAGGCGACGCCGCTGGAGATCGGCTTCCAGGCGCGCTACCTGAACGATATCACCGACCAGGTGCCGGACAAGAACGAGGTCGAGTTCCGCTTCTCCGACGGCTCCGCGCCGACCGTGGTGCAAGATGCGGCCGATCCGAGCGCGCTTTACGTGCTGATGCCGATGCGGGTGTGAGGCGGCGGCAAGACCCTCACCCAACCCTCTCCCGGAGGGAGAGGGCGTTTGCTTCTCCCTCTCCCTCCGGGAGAGGGCCGGGGTGAGGGAATGACCCTCCAGCTGACTCGCCTCGCCCTCACCGATTTCCGCAACTACCGCTCGTTGGTCTGGCAGCCGGTGGCGCGGGTCAGCGCCATCGCGGGGCCGAACGGGAGCGGCAAGACCAATTTGCTTGAGGCGGTCTCATTGCTCGTGCCGGGGCGTGGGCTGCGGGGCGCGCGCGTCCCCGAACTGGCCCGGCGCGGCCCGGAGGCGAGCGGGCGCTGGGCGGTGGCCGCGCGGTTCGCCACAGGGGCAGGGCGGATGGATGTGGGCACCGGCACCGCGGCCGACGGCCCCGAGGACCGCCGCAGCTTCCGCCTCGACGGTGTCGCGCCGCGCAGCCAGGCCGAGATCGCGCAGCGGCTGGCGGCGGTGTGGCTCACGCCGCAGATGGACCGATTGTTCCTCGAAGGTGCGACGGGCCGGCGGCGCTTCCTCGACCGGCTGGCCTGGGCGCTGGAGCCCGCCCATGCGCGGGAGGTGGCCGCGCACGACACCGCCCTGGCCAGCCGCAACCGGCTGCTCGCGGAAGGCGGCCGCGATCCGGCTTGGCTGGCGGGGCTGGAGGACGCCATTGCCCGCCACGCGGTCGCGGCGACGGCGGCCCGGGTCGCGCTGGTCACGCGGCTGAACGCGGTGCTGGCGGGCGGCGCGGCGGCGCCGTTCCCGGTGGCACGGCTGGATTTGCGCGATCCGATCGCCGCACGGCTGCAGGGCGAGCCGGCGCTCGCCGTCGAGGATTGGCTGCGGGCAACGCTCGCCGCCGGCCGCGCGCAGGATGCGGCGGCGGGCTCGGTCTCGGTGGGGGCGCATCGCGCCGATATCGGCCTCGCCGACGCGGAGACGGGGCTGGCGGCCGCCGACGCCAGCAGCGGGCAGCAAAAGGCGCTGCTGATCGGCATCATTCTCGGGCACGCGGCACTGATCGCGGAAGCGCGCGGGTTCGCGCCCTTGCTGCTGCTGGACGAGCCCGCGGTGCATCTGGACCCGTCGCGACGCCGCGCCTTGTTCGACGCACTCGCCCGGCTGCCCGGGCAGGCGCTGCTGACCGGCACCGACGCCGAGACGTTCCACCCGCTGCGCGGCGTCGCCGAAGGCATGCGTACAGGCGATGGCACGCTGGTCGCGGACCCCGCTTTCCCGCCCGTCACCCCTGTGCCCGCAACGCTGTAGCCGCTATATACATAGGGTACACCAACAGCCTCCTGGAGCACCTGATCGGCATGTCCGAGAACGCCGAGCCGAACCCCGATTCCGAGACCTACGACGCCGCCTCGATCTCGGTCCTGCGTGGTCTGGACGCGGTGCGCAAGCGCCCCGGCATGTATATCGGCGACACGGATGACGGCTCCGGCTTGCACCACATGGCGTTCGAGATCATCGACAACGCCGTGGACGAGGCGCAGGCCGGCTTCGCCTCGCGCTGCGAGCTGACCCTCAACGGCGACGGCAGCGTGACCGTGCGCGACGACGGGCGCGGCATCCCGACCGACATCCATGCCGAGGAGGGCGTCTCGGCGGCCGAGGTGGTGCTGACCCGGCTGCATGCCGGCGGCAAATTCAACCAGAACTCCTACAAGGTGTCGGGCGGGCTGCACGGCGTCGGCGCGGCCGTCGTCAACGCGCTGTCGGAGTGGATGGAGGTGCGGATCTGGCGCGCGGGCGAGGAGCACTTCATCCGCTTCCGCAACGGCGATGCCGAGGCGCCGTTGGCCGTGGTGGGCGAAGTTGACCGGGCGAGCGGCACCGAGGTGACGTTCAAGCCGAGCTCCGGGACTTTCACCAAGACCGAGTACGATTTCGCCGTGCTGGAGCGGCGGCTGCGCGAGCTCGCCTTCCTCAACTCGGGCCTCACGATCGTGCTGCGCGACGAGCGGCACGCGCCGTCGGTCGAGGTCGAGATGCGCTACGACGGCGGGCTCGTCGCCTTCGTCGGGTGGCTCGACCGCGCCAAGGTGCCGGTGCTGACGCCACCGATCAGCTTGCGCACGCCGGCCGACCAGCAAGGCATCCGCGTCGAGTTCGCGCTCACCTGGAACGACAGCTTCCACGAGACGATGCTGTGCTTCACCAACAACATCCTCCAGCGCGACGGCGGCACGCATCTCGCGGGCTTCCGCCAGGCGCTGACCCGCGTGGTGACGAAATACGCGGAAGGCATGGGCAAGAAGGAGGGGCTCGGCCTGGTCGGCGACGACATGCGCGAGGGCATGACGGCGGTGCTGTCGGTAAAGGTGCCGGACCCGAAATTCTCGTCGCAAACGAAGGACAAGCTGGTCAGCTCCGAGGTGCAGCCGGCGGTGCAGGCCGCCGTCGCCGACGCCGTGGCGCACTGGTTCGAGACCCATCCGCGCGAGGCGAAATCGATCATCCAGAAGGTGATGGACGCCGCCGCCGCGCGCGAGGCGGCGCGCAAGGCGCGCGAGCTGACCCGGCGCAAGGGCGTGCTCGACGTCTCCACCCTGCCCGGCAAGCTCGCCGACTGCCAGGAGCGCGACCCGGCGAAGTGCGAGATCTTCATCGTCGAGGGCGACAGCGCCGGCGGCTCGGCCAAGCAGGGGCGGGATCGCAAGTTCCAGGCCATCCTGCCGCTTAAGGGCAAGATCCTGAACGTGGAGCGCGCGCGCTTCGACCGCATGCTGGGGAGTGCGGAGATCGGCACGCTCATCACGGCACTCGGCACCGGCATCGGCCGCGGCGAGCCGGAACAGGGCGGGTTCGACGTCGGCAAGCTGCGCTACCACCGCATCGTCATCATGACGGACGCCGACGTGGACGGCTCGCACATCCGCACCCTGCTGCTGACCTTCTTCTTCCGCCAGATGCCGCAGCTGATCGAGCGCGGACACCTGTTCATCGCGCAGCCGCCGCTGTACCGCGCCAAGCGCGGCAACGACGAGCGCTACCTGAAGAACGACGCCGCTCTGGAGGATTTCCTGCTCGACAAGGCGCTGGGCGAGGCGCGGCTGAGCTACGCGGACGGCCGCGTGTTGGAAGGCCCGGAGCTGGCGGCGGAAGCGGCGTGGCTGCGCGAGGCGTCCTTGCGGCTGCGGCGGCTCTCCTCCGTCATCCCGGTGCAGCTGCTCGAACAGGCGGCGATCGTGGGCGCGCTGTCGCCCGATCCGGCGCGCGCGGCTGCGGCGGCGCAGGGGCTGGTCGGACGGCTCGACGCGATTTCGCCGGCGACGGAGCGTGGCTGGATCGTCGCGGCGGACGCGAGTGGGCTGACGCTCGCGCGCACCGTGCGGGGCGTGGCCGAGAAGCACACCCTGGACGCTGCGGCGATGCGCAGCGCCGAGGCGCGCTGGCTGGCGGAGCGTGCCGAGGCGATGGCGGAGCGGTTCACGGAACCCGCGCGGCTGAAGCTGGACGCGGCCGAGCACGCGGTGCGCGGCCCGGCCACCGCGTTCGACCGAGTGCTGGCGCACGGGCGGCGCGGGCTGACGATCCAGCGCTTCAAGGGCTTGGGCGAGATGAATCCCGAGCAGCTCTGGCGCACCACGCTCGACCCGGCAGTGCGGACGATGCTGCAGGTCGAGGTCGGCGACATCGAGGACGCGGCGCAGGTGTTCTCCACGCTGATGGGCGACGTGGTGGAGCCCAGGCGCGATTTCATCGTCGGCAACGCGCTGAAGGTGGCTAATTTGGACGTTTGAGGTGAGGCGCGAGTGTGGGAGGGCCACTAACTCAGGGCATCGCGACCCCAGGAAATAGCGATCCCGGCCAACGTAGAATGGGCAGCAATGAGCGACAGATTGAAGGCAATAGCGCCGTAGCCGCTCGATACGCGCACGTGCGTTGCTGCCCTTTGTGGTTGCAGCACTGGACGGGCACAAACCACGATGCCGGGACGACGAATGCGACTTTGACGTTCATCCGCTGGCGTGGCCGAACCTACGGCTGCACAGCTAGGCACGTCCTTGAGGCTCTGCCGCAAGAAGACAGGTGGGTAACGGCCACAGTCGTAACTCCTGTAACCAACCTGAACCTGTCGATGCCAACGGAGAACGGGCGTTGCAGTTCATTTTCGGTTCCCAAGAGTCAATACGGAGTGGACGACCTCGACATCGCCTTCGTTGACCTAAGCGCGCAATGGTGGCTGTTCGACTGCTGGGGGAAGGATGTTATAGACCTCGATGTTTGGAACGAACCGAAATGGGGTTCCATCGGGGTCTGCGCGGCTGCTGGATTCCCCACTGGGCATAAAGCGATCCAGGACGGCAAGGTCGCCGCGCCCATGCCGCTCGTCGTCGCCGAACTATCATCGCGGGTCGGCGAGCAGACACGCGTGTTCACCTGCCACAGCCAACTTAAGCTGGCGCATGGCTATGACTTCAGTGGCATGAGCGGCGGCCCCATCTTCGCCGAGGTCAGTGGCAACTTGATTGGCGTTGGCCTAATGATCCAAGGCAATCGCGCTGCCGCAGCGAAGGGTGCCAACCCTGATGCTTTCTCGACTGACCGCGACCTGACCTTCCGTGGGCTCCGACTATCGCCGGCGATATTTTCGGAATGGCTGGAGAACGCTGTTCAAGTCGAATAGGCAATGTGCCCCGTTTGGGCGAGAGCGCGCGCTTTCAAGCGCCGCCATGCCGCGGAGGTCGCAGTCAAGCTGTCCGGCTGATTGTAAGCCGGCCGACTCGCTGCTTGACGGGGTGGCATTTGATGCGTGATGATTGATGTCATGCGAACCACTTTGGCGATTGATGACGACGTATTGGCCGCAGTTAGAGCCTTGGCCGAAGAGCAGGGGCGAACGATCGGTGAGGTTGTCTCCGACCTCGCTCGGCGATCCTTGTGCCGTCCGACACCCCAAGCGGAACGGAACGGCGTTCCCCTGTTGCCGGTGAGCAATGACCAAGCCCGTGTCACGCTGGAGATCGTCAACGGGCTGCGCGACGAGGCTCCTTGACCTTCTTGCTCGACGTGAACGTGCTGGTCGCGCTGATCGACCCGACCCATGTAAGCCACGACCTCGCGCATAACTGGTTCGCGGCAGCAAGCGGGGGATGGGCAACCTGTCCGATTACCGAGAACGGCGTCCTACGCATCGTCAGTCACCCGCGATATCCGAACACGCCCGGTTCGCCGGCCGTTGTGGCTGGCGTCCTCTTGCGTCTTCGGCGGCGAAGCGGCCATTCCTTCTGGCCCGACGACATAAGCCTGCTCGACGCCAAGCGCTTTGACCCGGACAAACTGCTCAGTCACAAGCAACTGACCGATAGCTATCTTCTGGCGTTGGCGCTGGCGCATGGCGGCGCGCTCGCCAGTCTCGATCGCCGACTGGGCGTCGCGGCAGTGCGCGGCGGTAGCGACGGCTTGCATCTCATAGGGAGCAGCCCATGACGATCGACACCGCCGCCTTCCTGCGCGACCTGCACGAATTGCGCGAGATCGGGCGGTTTCGCACCGGCGTGCATCGGCCGACCTACTCGCCGCAGGATATGCAATCCCGGCACTGGCTGGTCGAGCGATTGGAGGCTTGCGGGCTGGCCGTCTCCATCGACGGCATCGGCAACGTCTACGGCCGGCATCCCGGGCCGGGACCGCATTTACTCGTGGGCAGCCATATCGAGACGCAGAGCGAGGCCGGGTGGCTGGACGGCGCGCTCGGCGTGATGGCGGGCGTCGCCCTGGCGCGGGCCGGGCTGTCGGTGGACGTGTGCGCCTTCGCCGACGAGGAAGGGCATTTCGAGGGTGGGTTCCTCGGCAGCCGCTCGATCGTCGGCGAACTGCAAGAGGAGGAGATCGACCGCAGCCGCAACCGGACCGACGGCACGCCCCTGCGCGACGCGCTGCGGGATGCGGGGCTGGCGGACCAGCCGCGGCTGAGGCTCGAGCCCGGCCGGCACCGGGGCTTTCTGGAAATGCACATCGAGCAGGGCACCCAGCTGGAGCAGGCGGGATTGCGGGTCGGCGTCGTCACCGGCATCGTCGCGATATGGCAGTGGCAGCTGCGCGTGCAGGGGCAGCAGGACCACGCCGGCGGCACCACGATGGCCGAGCGGCGGGACGCGGGGTTGGCGGCGGTGCGGCTGCTCGCGGCGATCGACGCCGAGTTCCCTCGCATCGCCGGCGAGCGCAGCACCTGGACCACGGGCCGCATCGCGCTCGAACCCGGCGCCCCGAGCATCATTCCGGGCTCCGCCGACGTATGGTTCCAGTTCCGTGACGTTTCGGTTCCCGTGCTGGAGCGGATGGAGGCGGGACTGCGCGCGCTGGTGCGCGAGAGCAACCGGCGCGAGCGCTGCACGGTCACATTGGAGCAGGTTTCGCGGGCGGTGCCGGCGGTGTGCGATCCGGCGTTGATGGCGGCGCTGGAAGCGGCGACGGAGCAGCTGGCGGCCGGCGCCTGGCAACGGATGCCGTCGGGCGCCGGGCACGATGCCCAGGTGATCGCGCGCCGGATGCCGGCGGCGATGCTGTTCGTGCCCTCGATCGGCGGCATCAGCCATCACTGGGCGGAGGACACCAAGGACGCGGACCTGGCGCTCGGCGTGGAGGTGCTGGGCGAGGCGGCGCGCCGGTTGCTGGCGGGATAGCACGCGGGCACCGCCGCCGGCGCGCATCCGGCGATCAGGGGCCTACGAACGCTATTTGCGCCGGGCGGCCGACCGGACCGGAGCGCCCAGGCTCCGTTGCCGGCGGCGGCTCGCCCAAGGTTATGCCCATGCGTTGCGCGAGCTGTAGGATATCGATGGCCAGCGTGTTCTTCGCCGTCCGCTCGTCGGCGAGGGAGTTCACCTTGAGCCGGGCCGTTACCTCGATCGCAACGCCGTTCGGCTCGAGCGCGCTGATGCCGGCCTGGGCGCTCTCCGGCATTACCTCGGCTACGGCGCTTGCCGTTTCGACCAATCCGGCCACGAACGCGTCCAGCTGTTCCGGCGCGATGCCGTGGGGTACGAGCAGCCGGAACTTGGCAAGCCGGTGCCGGCGCGTGCCGAGGTTGTTAATGGTTGCATCGGCGAGCTTGCCATTCGGCACCACGATCACGCTGTCCTCGGCGGTGCGGATGCGCGTCGAGCGGATGCCGACGTGCTCCACCGTGCCTTGCGTTTCGCCGGCGGTGATCCAGTCGCCGCGGCGGAACGGCCGGTCGGCGACCAGGATGCCGGCGCCGAACACGTTGGACAGCGTCTCCTTCGAGGCGAACGCGACCGCCAGACCGCCGATCCCGAGACCGGCGAGGACGCCCTCGTACGGGATCGACAGCACGCTCGCGATGTAGATGAACCCGACCGTGAGCAGGATCACCTTGAACGCGCCCACCGCCAACGACACGACAATCCCGTCCACCGCGCCGCGGCGCTGCTCGGCGGGGTGGTTGCCGGCCAGCGCGTCGCTCAGCTTCCAGCCGCCCCACATGATGCTCGCCGCGAGCAGCACGCCCGAGGCGCCGGTGGAAACCCGCCCGGCCGCTTCCGGCAGTCCGATCACGGGGATGAGGAGCTTGTAGACTGCGAACCCCAGGGCGAGACGGAGCGGCCACCTGAACTCGCGCTCGGCCGCTTGCTCGCGGCCTCGGATCGCGCGCCGAAGCAGCACCAGCAGCGGCCAGGCGAGCGCGAACGACGCTGCCAAGGACGTGAGGAGGGTGATGGCCACACCGAGCGCCTGCCAGAGCTCGATCTGACCGATCCGGTGCAGCAGCGCCGGGATGTTGTCGCGGATCACTTGCCGCAAGCGGAAGAATTGCGATTTCGGCGACGCAATGGGGTTGGCATCGGCCTCGATCGGCATGTCCTCTACCGCCGCGTAAAGGTCGCGCGCGCTGCGCACCGTCTCGGTGGTGAAGCGCCAACGGGTCGCGTCGCCCTCTCCGACGGGGGCGAGCACGATGCGCCCGGCGGGATGGCTGAACAGGAGGAACGGCTGGCGGCTGGCCGCTTCGTCGGGGATCTCCTGCGGGACGATCGGGCCGACGCGCTGCAGCACCTCGTTGAGATACTGCGCGTCGAGCCCGCCCTCGTAGTCGCGCGTGGCGTCGCTCAAATCCGAGAGGTCGAGCGTGCCGAGCGCGCGTGCCCGGCCGTCGTTCTCCCAATCGGGGAATGCGGCGAGGAAGCTGCGGACGGTGTCGCGCGGGCTGCGCTGGCGCAGGTAGTCCTCCGACGGCGGGAAACGCCCGCCGCTCCTGGCCAGCAACGCTTGGCGAGCGGTCTGCATCTCCGCGGCGGAGGGCATCCGGATGCGCCAAAGCCCGTCCGTCCCGCGCAGCAGCGTGAGCGGCAGCACCGCGCTCGTGCCCGCTTGCTGCAGGTTGAGGTTCACCCGGTCGTCGGGATAGCGCAGGCCGGCAATCGTGAACAGGCGAACGGTCGTCAGGGTCGTGAGGTCGAAGAGCGCCCGCGCGGCTTCGAGCTTCTGGCCGGGAAGCATCGTCGCGCCGTTCTCGCCGAAGTCGAGGATGTCGGCGGCCCCGGCGATCTCGTCGGGCGCTCCGGCGACCGCGCGGTTGCCCGCCGCGAGAAAGCTGCGCAGCGCCCGGCGCGGCGTCGCGTGGTCCAGATCGGATCGTTCGGCGTCCGCCGATATGCGGCCGCCGGTCCACCACTCACCGGACTCGAACCGGCCCATGAACGACTGGTGGTCCGGGGCGAGCACGAACACGAGGCCGGCCGACCGGCTGCCCTCGGTCCACCGCCCGGTGAGCGTGCGGCCTTTCGTGGTGCCTTCGACGTGGCCGCCGTACGCCGGGTAGGCGCCGGTGACGTGGTCGCCGTGCTGCTCAAGCGTGAGGCGAGCGCGTAGAGCGCGCGATCCTGCAGCACCTGGACGACCCTGCCGGCCTTATGACTGATGTCCAGCGTGACGCCGCCGGGGTGAAACCCGAGGGTGCCGGGGGGCACCATGATGTCGAGCGTCCGCCCGCCCTCGATGCGCGTGCGGACCTTTCCAAGGCTGGTCAGTGCGAGAACCAGGCGATGCTGCGGGCTACGCCAGGTGCTCTCGCCATCGCCGCGCCGGTAGACCGCGGCCGACATGCTACCCAAAACGAGGCTGCGCTCAACGCGCAGCTCCGCGCCGATCCAGATCGCGTCCGGCTCTCGTTGCCTGCCGACGGTGTCGTCCTCGTGGAACATCGGGCACTCCCTAGTTCCTGGTTCGCGGATGCTCTCGCCTACGTCACGACTGACATACGTATTCGTGACGCGAAGGCAACGGGGCGCAGTCCTTCACGTAGGCGTGAGAAGCCGCTTTCTCGCCGAGCCGTAATCAATTCGTCGGAGCCAGTGTCGGTAACGGCGTTCCGGGATTGGGAGTGGGACGCTCAGTACGATTGAGCGAGATATGTGACGATGAGTTTGGCGTCGGCGTCGTCGATCGGCGCGTGGTAGAGCTTGACCATCTTCGTCACCTCGGCTTGCCAGAATGCTGCGCCGCGTTTCGGCGGCTGGGTGGCGATGTAGTCCGCCGAGTGGCACGCGACGCAGTTGTTCTGCGTGGCCTCGAACGCGGCGCCTTGTCCCGGCCGCAGTTGCGCGGTCTCGTCCGGCAAGGTGTACTCAAGGGGTGCCGCCGACGCGGCGCTCGACAGCACGACGAGCAACGCGGTGACACGGGCAATTGCGGTCATTGCGCGCTCCTTCAGCTCGCTTCGATGCGGATCGTCTCGACGACGTTTCGCATGTAACCAGCCGGGTTCCACAACGGGGCGAGCGGCTGCGACTGGCCGATGCGGTTCAGGGCGCGCACCTGGATGTCGTGGCTGCCTGCCGCCAGGGTGACAGGCAGGCTCCGTGGCCGGAACGAGTACTTGCCGAGGTCCGCCCCGAGCGAGGCGCCGGTCCAGCCCTTGCCGCCGTCGGTCGAGACGTCGACTTGCCTGATGCCGTAGCCGCCGTCGAACGCGATGCCGCGCAGCTCGGTGGGTTCGCCGGCACGCAGCTTGGCGCCGTCGGCTAGGTTGGTGACGAACGAGCGCACGTCGTAGCGTCCGATCGGCTTGGTGGCACCGGGCGCCCGCCCGGGATCGGTACAAGCGCAATCATTCGCCGGGATCCGATAGGCGCTCTGCATCCAGAAGCCGTCGAAGGCGCCGTCGAGCACGGTGATCTCGTTCAGGTGCTTGACCCAGTAGGTCCCGTAGAAGCCCGGCACCACGAGCCGGGCCGGAAAGCCGTTCAGCCAGGGCAGGTCGGCGCCGTTCATCTGGTAGGCCAGCATGACCTCGCCGTCGTGCGCGTGGTCGATGTCGAGCGACTTGGCGAAGTCCGGCGTCTCCGGGCTGACCGGTCCGTCGAGGCCGCCAAACGCGACCTCGACGGCTTCCTTTCGCACCCCGGCCCGGTCCAGCACCGCTTTCAACGGCACGCCGCGCCAGCGCGCGTTGCCCATCGCGCCGTTGCCGAGCTGTCCGCCTGAGACGCGCGGCTCGAAGAAGCCGCGGCTGTTGCCCGAGCACTGGTTCACCGCGACCAGCTCGACCGGATCGAAGCTCTTCAGCTCGGCGAGCGACAAGGACAACGGCCTGTCGACATGGCCCTTTACCTCGATCCGATACGTGTCGGGATCGATCTCCAGCGGGATGCCGGCCAGGTGATAGCGGACGAAGAACGCGTCGTTGGGCGTGAGCACGCCCTCATCGAACACCGAGAACGGCGTCTCCAGCTGCGGCGGGCGGCTGGTGAGCCGGATCAGCGGCCGCTTGCCCGGATAGGTCACCAGCGGGCGGTCCCCGTTCGCGAACGGCAGCGTGACCGCCTCGCTCGCGAGGGCGCGCGCGATCGACGTGGGGCCGGCGACAGCCAGCGCGGCCGCCCCGCTCGCCGCGCCGCCGAGCAGCTTCCGCCGTGCCAGCATGGTCGCTCCCTTCATCATCACGATGGGTTCAGGTGGGCAGTGGAATGAATTCGCGCTCGTCGTCCGGCACGAGACCGAAGCGGCCCGTCTGCCAGTCCTGCTTGGCCTGCTCGATCCGCTCCGCCGAGCTGTGGACGAAGTTCCACCAGAGATGCCGGGGACCGTCCATCGGCTCACCGCCGACGATAATCAAGCGGGCGCTTTGTTCGGCGCGCAGGGTGATCCGGTCGCCCGGACGGAAGATCAGCAGCCGGTGCGCGCCGAACGTCTCGCCGGCGATCGTGACCGCGCCGGAGAGCACGTAGACGGCGCGCTCGGCGTGATCGTCGGGCAGCGGCAAGGTGGCCCCCGCGTCCAGGGAGGCGTCCGCGTAAAGGGTCTGCGAGAAGGTCGGCACCGGCGAGACGACGAGGCCGTACGCCTCGCCCGCGATCAAGCGCAGGGCGACGCCTCCGTCGGTCCAGCGGGGCAGCTCCGTCCCGGCCACATGCGTGAAGCCGGGCGCGGTTTCTTCGTGGGCACGCGGCAGGGCGATCCAGCTCTGGACGCCATGCATGTCCCGCGCGAGCGTTCGCTGCACGGGGTCGGTGCGCTCCGAATGGGCGATGCCCCGGCCGGCCGTCATCCAGTTCACATCCCCGGGCACGATCTCCTGCCGGCTGCCGAGCGTGTCGCGATGCAGGATGGAGCCTTGTACGACGTAGGTGAGGGTGGCGAGGCCGATATGCGGGTGCGGGCGGACGTCGATACCCTCGCCGGCCTCGAACCGGGCCGGACCTACGGCGTCGAGGAAGATGAACGGCCCGACCATCTGGCGTGCGGAACTCGGCAGGGCGCGGCGGACGCGGAAGCCGCCCAGATCCTTCACGCTGGGCTCGATCACCAGGTCGGGGGCACCCGCGTTCGGCGCGGATGCAGCCGGGGCGGCGTCGGTCAGCCAGCTCATCGCGAGATTCCTTCTCGGGGTCGCCGGTATATCAGCTCGGGTGCCCGGCGTCGCGAGCATCGGATGTGATGATCGCGTTGCCGGGGGTCTCGGCGCGCGTTTTCGGCTCGCGGAAGCGCGCGCGACTTACTATGTGTGCGGTGCATCAGCATCAATCCACGCCGTTTGCTCCGACGCCGCCGAGGCGGCGCCCCTCAAGGTCGATCCATGAACATCCGCAACATCGCCATCATCGCCCATGTCGACCACGGCAAGACCACGCTGGTGGACAAGCTGCTGAGCCAGTCGGGCTCGTTCCGCGAGCACCAGCAGGTGGCCGAGCGGGCGATGGACCGCAACGAGCTCGAGCGCGAGCGCGGCATCACCATCCTGGCCAAATGCACCTCGGTGGTGTGGAAGGACACGCGCATCAACATCGTCGACACGCCCGGCCACGCCGATTTCGGCGGCGAGGTGGAGCGCATCCTCAACATGGTGGACGGCGCGATCGTGCTGGTGGACGCCGCCGAGGGCGTTCTGCCGCAGACCAAGTTCGTGGTCGGCAAGGCGCTGGCCCGCGGCATCCGCCCGATCGTGGTGGTCAACAAGGTCGATCGCGGCGACGCCCGGCCGGACGAGGTGCATACGGAAGTGTTTGACCTCTTTGCCGCGCTGGACGCGAGCGACGCGCAGCTCGATTTCCCGATGCTGTACGCCTCGGGCCGGCAGGGCTGGGCCGACGAGACGCTGGAGGGGCCGCGTGCGGACCTCTCGGCGATGTTCGACCTCGTGCTGCGCCACGTCCCGCCGCCGACGGTGGACGCCAATGCCCCGTTCGCGATGATCGCCAGCATCCTCGATTACGACAATTTCCTCGGCCGGGTGCTCACCGGGCGGGTCGAGCAGGGCCGGGCCAGGCTGAACATGCCGGTCAAAGTGCTGCGCTCGGACGGCAGCGTGGTCGAGATCGGGCGGCTGACCAAGCTGATGTCGTTCCGCGGCCTCGACCGGGTGACGGTCGACGAGGTCGAGGCGGGCGACATCATCGCGGTGGCCGGGCTGACCGAGGGCACCATCCCGGACACCATCGGCGCCCCGGAGCTGGCCGCCCCGCTGGTCGCGATCCCGGTCGATCCGCCGACGCTGGCCATGACGTTCCGCATCAATGACGGGCCGCTCGCCGGGCGCGAGGGCAAGAAGGTGACCTCGCGGCAGATCCGCGACCGGCTGTATCGCGAGTCCGAGGGCAACGTCGCGATCAAGGTCAGCGACAGTCAGGAGAGCGAGGCGTTCGAGGTGGCCGGGCGCGGCGAGCTGCAGCTCGGCGTGCTGATCGAGCAGATGCGCCGCGAGGGCTTCGAGCTCGCCATCGGCCGGCCGCGCGTGCTGACCCAGGCCAACGCCGAGACGGGCGAGCGCGAGGAGCCGATGGAGGATGTGCTGGTCGACGTGGACGAGCCCTATTCGGGCATCGTGGTCGACAAGATCAGCCGCCGCCGCGGCGAGCTGCGCGACATGCGCCCCACCGGCGGCGGCAAGGTGCGGCTCACCTTCCACGTCCCGAGCCGGGGGCTGATCGGCTATCACGGCGAGTTCCTGACCGACACGCGCGGCACGGGCATCATGAACCGGATGTTCTCCGGTTACGGGCCTTGGAAGGGCGTCATCGAGGGGCGGCGGAACGGCTCGCTGATCTCCAACTCAGACGGCGAGGCGGTGCATTATGCGCTCTGGTATCTGCAGGAGCGCGGCACGCTGTTCGTCGACCCGGGCCAAAAAGTCTACGAGGGCATGATCCTCGGCGAGCACAGCCGGGAGTCGGATCTCGACGTCAATCCGATCAAGGAGAAGAAGCTCACCAACATCCGCGCTGCCGGCAAGGACGAGGCGATGCTGCTGATCCCGCCGCGGCGCATGAGCCTGGAGCAGGCCATCGCCTATATCGAGGACGACGAGTTGGTGGAGGTGACGCCCGCCGCGATCCGGCTGCGCAAGCGCCACCTGGACCCGCACGCGCGCAAGCGGGCGGAGCGGACGGAGGCGGCTTAGCGCCCGCGCCCGCGCTCGCATTCCTGAATTGGTTTTCGCCGGGCTGATCACAAAATTCGAGTTGTGTGCTTGGCGTTCCGGCGTGATACTACTCAGTAAGTATCCAAGAACTCGGGAGGCGGATAAATGTCCGTTCAGGTACAAGGTGATAGTCAGGAAGCCGTCGCCTATGGGCTGATGCAGTGTGTGCTGTTCGCCGCCGGCCGCGGCAACCATGACCATCCGTTCCCCGCCGGCAGCACCTTGCTGCGCGGGCAGGGGCCTTGCAGCGAACGGGAGATCCTTTCCTTGTTCGCGAGATGCCTTCGCGTGGTCCAGGGCAGCAATCCGGATACGCCCGATCAGGGTGGTCGCACCGGCGTCGAGCGAGAGCCCGCACAGCTCCACTCCTGATCGCGGGTTCCCGGCTTTCCCGCCGACCGGCTCGCCGGCATAGTGACTAACGGCGCCGTTCGGGCGCGGGCGGGGCGGTGCGATGCAGTCGACGGTCTCCGGCGAGGTCTTGCCGATCTCGGTCCTGACGGGCTTTCTCGGCAGCGGCAAGACCACGTTCCTGCGCCGCGTGCTGGCGGCCGAGGCCATGCGGGACACCGCGATCGTCATCAACGAGTTCGGCGCGGTCGGGCTCGACCACCTGCTCGTCGAAGCGAGTTCGGATGACGTCGTGCAGCTCGGCAATGGCTGCCTATGCTGCATGGTGCGGCAGGACTTGGTGCGCACCTTATACGGACTGCTGGGGCGCCGTGCGGCCGGGAGGGCGCCGTTCCGCCGCGTCGTGGTCGAGACCAGCGGCCTCGCCGAGCCGGCGCCGATCCTCTATACACTGGCCGCCGATGCGCGGCTCGAGCGCGCGCTGCGGCTCGATACGGTGGTTACGGTAGTTGACGGGATCGCCGGGGCGGCCACGCTGGAGCGCTTCGGCGAGGCGACGGCGCAGGTCGTGGTCGCGGACCGGCTGCTGGTGAGCAAGACCGACCTGGCACCTCTCTCAGCGTCGTTGCAGCAGGGATTGGCGGCGCTGAACCCGACGGCGGAGCTGGCCGAGGCAGCGGGGATGGACGCGCCGAGCCTGCTGTTCCGTGGCGCCGCCGCGCCCGCGCGCACGTTGTGGCGGCGCCCTTTCGCGGCGGCCGCGCACTCGCACGGGATCGGGACGCTTGCCGTGGCGCTGCGCCGGCCGATGAGCCGGCTGGATTTCGCCCGCGCGCTCGGCGGCTTGGCGCGGGAACGCGGCGAGGACTTGTTGCGGGTGAAAGGCATCGTCGCCTTCGCCGACCGGCCGGGCGGCCCGGCCGCGATCCATGCCGTGCAGCATACGCTGTATCCGCCTGACTGGCTGCCGGACTGGCCGGACGAGGATCATAGCAGCCGTCTCGTCTTCATCACCCGCCACATCCCGCAGGCCGACATCCTGGCGCGCTTCGCCGAAGGCTCCCCAGTGGTGCTTGGCTGACCGGACTCAGGGCAGCACTTCGGCCAGGGCCTGCGCGGCTTCGCTCCCATCGCAGGCGTGATCCGGCACGGCACGGGGTCGGCCGAGCAGGAAGCCCTGGACCTGCGAGCAGTGTTCGGCGCGCAGCCGGGCCAACTGGCCCTCGGTCTCGACGCCTTCGGCGGTCACGTCGAGGCGCAGGCTCTGCGCCATCGCGATGATGGAACGCACGATCGCATCGGCGTCAGCATCCTCGCCGAGGCCCGGGACGAACGACTTGTCGATCTTGAGCTTGTCGAACGGGAAGCGCCGGAGATAGCCCAGGCTGGAGAAGCCGGTGCCGAAATCATCCAGCGCGATACGCACGCCGAGCGCCTTCAATTGCCGCAGGATGGCTAGCGCCCGGTCGGCGTCGTCGATCAGCACACCTTCGGTGATCTCGAGTTCCAGCCGTGCCGGAGCAAGCCCGTGCCGGTGCAAGATCGCGGCGACCATGCCGACCAGGTCGGTCTGGCGGAACTGCACCGGCGAGAGATTGACCGCGATGCGCAGGTTGTCCGGCCAGCGGACGGCGGCGGCGCAGGCCTGCTCCAGCGTCCACCGCCCGATACCGTCGATCAACCCGCATTCCTCGGCAACCGGGATGAACTGGCCCGGCGAGACGCTGCCGCGAACCGGGTGGGTCCAGCGGAGCAGGGCCTCGTAGCCGCACAGGCCGAGCGTCTCGGCGTCGAACAGTGGCTGATAGTGCAGCGCCAGTTCGGCCCGGCCGAGCGCCTCTCGCAGGTCAACTCCCAGCGCCCGGCGCTCGCGCAACTCGCGGTCCATCTCGGGCTCGAAGAAACGGAAGCCCCCACGGCCGTCCTGCTTGGCGCGGCCGAGCGCGAAATCGGCGTTCCGCGCCAGTGCGTCCGCGGTCGCGCCGTCACCGGGGTGCAGCGCGATGCCGATGCTGACCCCGACGCGCACGGACCTTCCGTCGATCTCGTACGGGCGGCAGAGCTCGGCCAGGAGGCGCTTGGCCAGCGCCGCTGCCGAGTTGGGCTGGCTTGCGAGCGGTTGCACCACGGCGAATTCGTCCCCGCCGATGCGTGCCGGCGTGTCGGTGCCGCGAACGGTGGCGGCGATCCGGCCGGCGACTTGCGCGAGGAGCCGATCGCCGGCGGGGTAGCCGAGCAGATCGTTCAGGGCGTTGAAGCCGTCGAGGTCGAGCGCGAGCACGGCGAGACCCTGTCCGGTACGGTCGGCCAGCGCGATCGATTGCGCGAGACGGTCGCGGAACATCAGGCGGTTGGGTAGGCCGGTGAGCGGGTCATGAAATGCGAGATGCTCGATCTGCCGCTCGGCCGCTCGGCGATCGGAGATGTCTCGCACGGCAAGCACCGCGCGACGGCCAGGCCCCGCGATCGGCCGCCGCAGCACTTCGACCATTTTCGTGCTGCCATCAAGACAACGCAGCTCTCCCTCCATGGCTTCCGGAGCACTGTCCTGTTCGGGGCACCGGAGCCGTTGCGCCGTGTCGGCGCCGAACACGGCCGCAAGATCTTGACCCAACATCGTTTCCGGCGGTCGTCCCAACAGGGTGCCGAGTGCGGTGTTCGCATCGGTGATGACGCCGTCCGTTTCGAACAGGATGCCCTCGAAGGTGGCATCGGCGAATTGGCGCCACCGCGATGTTTCCTGGGCGGCGCGGGCCGCGAGCCGCTGGTCCAGCATGGATCCGGTCAGGCTGAGCGCCAGCACCAGGAGACCCGCCGCGGCGACGGCCAAAGCGAGCACTCCGGCCGGCAGCGTGGCTGACCCCGCGTTGACCGCCGCCGCCTCGATGTGCAGCGCCGCCATGCCGGTGAAATGCAACCGCAAACAGCGAGGCAGAGCAGTATCGCAGCACCGGGCAGGTGACCGCGCCGGAAGGCGGCCAGTCCGGCGAGGCTGAGGAACGATCCGGCGGCAAGCGAAGCCGCCACTCCGTTCGCCGCGAGATGGAGCAAACCCGGCAGCACGATCGCCGTCATGCCTATGTAGTGCATGCCGCCGATCCCGGCCGCGAGGAGCATGCCGGCCCCGGCAGTGGTAAGCGGCGTGGGTCGCGTTTCGAGCAGGAGCGCGAAGCTGGCGAAACTGAAACAGATCGCCAGCGCGAGCGAGGCCAGAGTGATGTCCGGGGCGAAGCTGACGGGCACGCCGGCCTGGAATGCCAGCATGGCAACGAAATGCGTGGCCCAGGTGCCGGTGCCGAACGCCAGGGCCGCACCCGCGATCCACACGGGGCGCACGCGGCCGCCGACAGCGGCGGCGCGGGATAGCATGTGGATCGTGGTGTAGCAGGCGAATGCGCAGAGAGCGGCCGCAAGCACGACGAGCTTCACGTCGTGATCGTAGACCGTGCACCCGACGACCTGCAGCAGCATCCCGGACTCCCTGTCTGGTCCGAGAACTCTCGCGCAGTTGTGATACTCAAAGTTTAACGCCGATCATCGTCGCGAACCGCGGCGCCATTGCTGGCCGTCGGTGGCGCGTCGCTCAGGCCGGCCCGCGACAGCGCACGAGGTTGATCGGCTTCAACGACATCACTGCCTCCCCGTGCTGGTTCCGAACTTCCACCAGGGCGCGCACGACGCCGCGGTCGGGCTTGGAACGCGAACGCGTCGCCTCGAGCACCGTGAGGCGGACAGAGAGAATGTCCCCGGGACGGACCGGCCGGAGCCAGCGAAGCTCGTCCACCCCGGGCGAAGCGAGACTCGATGCCGGGGAAAGGTATTGCTCGACGACCAGCCGCATCATCAGCCCGACGGTCTGCCAGCCGCTCGCGATCAGCCCGCCGAACGGCCCGGCGGCGGCGGCCGTCGGGTCGGTATGCATCGGCTGCGGATCATAGCGCCGAGCGAAGCGGACGATCTCCTCCGCGTCAACCGTGACCGACCCGAGCTCCGATACCGCGCCGACCTCGTAATCCTCGAAGAACCGATCCGTCACGCACACCTCCGACCGTTGCGCCCGCGATGCGGGCTGCTAGGTTCCAGCGTACAGAATGGAGGAGGCAGGGCGTGAACGGCAACGCCACGGCGTTCTTCGTCGATCGCCATGTACGCGAGGGACGCGGCGACCAGATCGCATTCAGCGATCCGTGGCGGTCATTGACCTACGCGGGCCTGCGCGCGCGTGCCGGCGCGTTCGCCGCCGGGTTGCAACGGGCCGGCATCGGCCGCGAGCGGCGGCTCGCTCTGCTGCTGCTCGACATGATCGACTTCCCGGTCGCGTTCTGGGGTGCGCTGCAGGGCGGCGTGGTGCCGGTGCCGATCAACACGCTGCTGCCGGCCGACCTGGTAGCCTACATCCTCGCCGACAGCCGGGCCGAGGGCCTGGTCGTGTCCGCGCCCCTTCTGCCGGCCTTGCTGCCGCTGCTGGGCGCGTTGCCCGACCTGCGGCTGGTGGTGGTGGCGAGCCCCGACGGCCCCGCACCCGCGCTGCCGGACCGGGCGCATCAGGCATTCGACACATTCGGCGCAGGCGGCGACGCCGAGGCGGTCGCCGCCTCGCCCGACGAGGTGGCGTTCTGGCTCTACTCCTCCGGTTCGACCGGCGCGCCGAAGGGCGTGCGGCACGTCCACGGCAGCTTGCGCGCCACCGCCGACACGTACGGCGCGCAGGTGCTCGGCATTCGGCCGGATGACGTCGTGTTCTCCGCGGCCAAGCTGTTCTTCGCGTACGGGCTCGGCAACTCCATGACGTTCCCGATGGCGGTCGGCGCGCAGGCCGTGCTGCTGCCGGATCGTCCGACGCCGGCGGCCGTGCTCGCCGTCATGGAGCGCTTCCGCCCGACGATCTTCGGCGGGGTGCCCACACTGTATGCGGCGCTGCTGGCGGATCCGGCGCTCGGGTCGGGCGCCGGTTCGGACCGTCTCCGCCGCTGCATCTCCGCCGGCGAGGCATTGCCGCCGGCCATCGGCGAACGCTGGTCGGAGCGGGTCGGCGTCGACATCCTGGACGGGATCGGCAGCACGGAGATGCTGCATATCTTCGTCAGCAACCAGCCGGGCCGGCTGCGCTACGGCACGTCGGGCGTGCCGGTGCCCGGCTACGCCGCGCGCATCGTCGACGAGGCCGGGCGGGACGTGGCGGACGGAGAGAGCGGGGAGCTGCTGGTCAGTGGCCCGAGCGCCGCCGAGGGCTACTGGAACCAGCGGGACAAGAGCCGCCGGACGTTCGCCGGCGAGTGGACCCGCACCGGCGACACCTATGTGCGCGAGCCGGACGGCCTGTATCGCTGCTGCGGCCGCGCCGACGACATGTTCAAGGTGAGCGGCATCTGGGTCTCGCCGTCCGAGGTCGAGGCCGCGCTGGTCGCGCATCCGGCGGTGTCGGAAGCGGCCGTCGTCGGGCACCAGGATGCCGATGGCCTGCTCAAGCCGCGCGCCTTTATCGTGCTGCGCGACGGCGCGCACATCGCGCCGGCGACACTGCACGAACTCCTGAAGGAGCACGTGAAGGCGCAGGTCGGGCCGTGGAAGTATCCGCGATGGATCGAGGTGGTGGACGCGCTGCCGAAGACGGCGACCGGCAAGATCCAGCGTTACAAGCTGCGGGCGGCGGCCCGTTAACCCAGCAGGGCGACGGCTTCCGACCAGACCTGCTCCACGATGGCGGCGGCGGGTTTCGCTTGCGCCAGGGCCGCGCCCTGACCGGCCCAGACCTGCATCCGGTCCAAATCCCCGGCCTGCTGGCCGGCGGCGCGCATTGGTGCCGTCAGGCCGCGCTGGACCGGATACGGCGCGGGCGCGGGCGCCTCTGCGGAGGCTGCTGCCTTCGCGTAGGCCGTTGCGATGGACCGGCCGACCCGGCCGCTGAACGCCCGGGTCAGCATGGTGCCCTCCGGCTGGGTGGCAGCGAGCGCATCGGCCCAGGCAGGATGGGTTTCGGCCTCGGGCGAGCGGAGGAACGCGGTGCCCATCTGCACCGCGCTGGCGCCGAGGGTGAGGGCGGCGGCGATGTCGCGGCCGTCCATGATCCCGCCGGTGGCGATCACCGGGACGCGCAGAGCGTCGGCGAGGATCGGCAGCAGCACGAACAGGCCGGCGCCCTGGCGCTCGGCCACGCCAGCGTCGAACGCGCCGCGGTGGCCGCCGGCCTCGACGCCCTGCGCCACGATCGCATCGGCGCCGGCCGCCTCCGCCTGGCGCGCTTCGGCGAGGGTGGTGGCGCACGCGAACCAGGCGACGCCCGCCGCCTTCAGCGCCGCGACGAACGGCGGCGGATAGAGCCCCATGATGGACGACACCACGCGCGGGCGAGCGGCGAGCAGCGCCGCGCATTGCGCCGCGAAGTCGAGCGGGCGGGCGTCGCCCGCTGCCTCGCTCACTGGCGGCCCCCACTCGCCGAGAAAGGCGCGGATGCGCGCCTCCGCCGCCGCGTCGCGAACCGGCGGCGGATCGGGGACCCAAAGGTTGAGCTGGAACGCGCCGTTGCTCTGGGCGCGGAAGGCCGTGGCCCATTCGGCGATGCCGGCGGGTTCCATCAGCAGTGCCCCGGCCCCGCCCATGCCGCCCGCATTGGCGACGGCTGCGGCGAGGCGGGCGGGGCAGGCGCCCGCCATCGGCGCCTGCAGGATCGGCGCGCGCAAGCCGTATTGCGCACAGAATGCGGCGGCACGGTCGTTGGCGGTCGCGCAAGCATGTGGCATCGGTGGCCTCCTTGGCGGCATTCTCCGTCGCTCGGAGCGGCGCGGCAAACGAGGGTTCTTGATGGCGGCTGTCACCGGCGGTGATCGCAGGACGGCTGGGTCGATCGCGGTGGCCGGGCGGCAAATCGAGGTCGCGTGGTGGGGCAGGCCGCCCGGGCAGGCGCCCACCCTGGTGCTGCTGCACGAGGGGCTCGGCTGCGTCGCGCTCTGGCGCGGCTTCCCGGCAGCCCTGGCCGACGCGACCGGCCTCGGCGTGTTCGTCTACTCGCGTTTCGGCTACGGCCGGTCCGACACGGTGCGGCTCCCGCGACCGCTGCGCTACATGCACGAGCAGGCGGATCTGCTCCCCGCCGTGCTGGATGCGGCGGGCATCGGCGCCTGCATGCTGGTCGGGCATTCCGACGGCGCCTCGATTGCGGCGATCCATGCCGGAAGCCCGGCTCCCGACCCGCGCGTGCGCCGCCTCGCGCTGATCGCGCCGCACTTCTTCGTCGAGGACGTTGCCGTGGCGAGCATCGCCGCGATCCGGGCCGAGTACGAGCAGGGTGGCTTGCGGGCGCGCCTGGCGCGCTATCATCGCGACGTCGACGCGGCCTTCCATGGCTGGAACGGGGCTTGGCTCGATCCGGGATTCCGCGCCTGGGACATCACCGATCACCTGCGGCGCATCCGGCTGCCGGTGTTGGTGGTGCAAGGCTCGGACGATCCGTATGGGACTGAAGCGCAGCCGCGCGCCACCGAGCGGCTGGCAAGCGGCCCGGTGTCGGTGGTCATGGTCGCCGGTGCCGCCCACGCGCCGCATCTGGAGGCGGCGCAAGTGACGCGCGACGCGATCGCCGGGTTTGCTCGGTCGCTGGCTTCATGAATTATGTTGCACAGTCCGAATGTGCATGATAATGCAGTATCGGTAGGGAGTGCTGTCATGGATCGGATCGACTTCGCGACCGAGCCTGCCCGATATCGGCATTGGCGGATGCTTGTGGATGGTCCAGTGGCCGAGCTGGTCCTGGACGTCGATCCTGCCGCCGGCCTGTTCGAGGGGTGTGAGCTGAAGTTGAACTCTTACGACCTCGGCGTCGACATCGAGCTCGCCGACGCCGTGCAGCGGCTGCGCTTCGAGCATCCGGCCGTGCGCGCGGTGGTGCTGCGCTCGGGGAAGCCGGGAGTGTTCTGCGCGGGCGCCAATATCCGCATGCTCGCGCGCGCCAGCCATGCCCACAAGGTGAATTTCTGCAAGTTCACCAACGAAACCCGGATGGCGATCGAGGATGCGACCGAGAACTCCGGGCAGGCTTATCTTGCGGCGGTAAACGGCGCCTGCGCCGGCGGCGGCTACGAGCTCGCCGTCACCGCGGCCCATGTCATGCTGATCGACGACCGGCGCAGCACGGTCTCGCTGCCCGAGGCGCCGCTACTCGGCGTGCTGCCCGGCACCGGCGGGCTCACCCGGCTGACCGACAAGCGCCGGGTCCGTCGCGACCGCGCGGACGTGTTCTGCACGCTTGAAGAGGGCATCCGCGGCCAGCGTGCCGTGGAGTGGCGGCTGGTGGACGAGGTGGTGCCGCCCTCCGCGTGGGAGCAGGCGGTCGCCGAGCGGGCGTCCGAGCTGGCTCAACGCTCCGATCGACCGGCGGACGCGCGCGGCATCGCGCTGCCGCCACTGGCGCGCGAGATCGGGGATCATGTCATCCGATACGATCATGTCCGGATCGAGCTCGACCGCGCCGGGCGCCGCGCGGCGCTGACGGTGCTCGGTCCGACCGCTCTGCCCGACGGTATCGACGGCCTCTGCGCCGAGGGCGCGGCGTTCTGGCCGCTCGCCGTGGCACGGGAGCTCGACGATGCGATCCTGCACCTGCGCCTGAACGAGCCCGCGCTCGGGCTGCTCCTGTTGCGCACCGAGGGCGATCCCGATCGCGCGCTTGCCGCCGATGCGCTGATGGAGGCGCACCGCGCGCACTGGCTCGTGCGCGAAATCCGGCTCTACTGGAAGCGCGTGCTGAAGCGGCTCGACCTCACCTCGCGCAGCGTGATCGCGCTGATTGAGCCGGGCAGCTGCTTCGCCGGCACCTTGGCCGAACTCGCCTTCGCCGCCGACCGCGCGGTGATGTTCGCGGGCCGACGCGCCGGCGACAACCGGCCGGCGGCGACCCTGCATTTCAGTCCGTTGAACTTCGGCGCGTATCCGATGGGCAACGGCCTCACCCGCCTGGAAACCCGTTTCCTGGGCGAGCCGGACAGCGTGGAACGCGCCCGCGCGACGATCGGTCGGAAGCTCGATAGCGACGCGGCCTACGCCCTCGGCCTGGTCACCGCCGCGTACGACGAGATCGATTTCGACGAGGAGGTGCGGCTGATGCTCGACGAGCGCGCCAGCTTCTCGGCCGACGCGCTGACGGCGATGGAGGCGAACCTCCGCTTCGCCGGCCCGGAGACGATGGAAACCCGCATCTTCGGCCGCCTCACCGCCTGGCAGAACTGGGTGTTCCAGCGTCCGAGCGCGGTCGGCGAGCACGGCGCGCTGAAGCGTTACGGCAGCGGCCAGAAACCCGAATACGACCCCGAGCGTGTCTAACGAACGTCATTGCGAGGAGGAACGACGAAGCAATCCATCTTACCTCGCGTCCTGGATTGCCGCGTCGCTTCGCTCCTCGCAATGACAAGGTAGGAGAACACACCATGCCCGACGGCCTGAACGTCGACTATGACGGTCTCATTCCCAACAATGTCGGATTGAACGAGGACCTCCGCGTGCGCCGCGCGCTGGAGACCTGGCATCCCGGCTACATCGACTGGTGGAAGGGCATGGGCCCCGAGGGATTCCAGGACGCGCTGGTCTACCTGCGCACCGCGATCAGCGTCGATCCCGAGGGCTGGGCGAAATTCGGCTTCGTCCGCATGCCGGAATACAAATGGGGCATCCTGCTCGCCCCCGCCGTCGAGGGCCGCACCATCCCGTTCGGCGCCCACAAGGGCGAGCCGGCGTGGCAAGACGTGCCCGGCGAGTACCGCTCGATGCTGCGCCGCCTGCTGGTGATCCAGGGCGACACCGAGCCCGCCTCGGTCGAGCAGCAGCGCCATCTCGGGCGCACCGCGCCGTCGCTGTACGACCTGCGCAACCTGTTCCAGGTCAACGTGGAGGAGGGCCGCCATCTCTGGGCGATGGTGTACCTGCTGCAGAAATATTTTGGCCGCGACGGGCGCGAGGAGGCCGAGGCTTTGCTGCAACGCCGCTCCGGCCACCAGGACACGCCGCGCATGCTGGGCGCGTTCAACGAGGCGACGCCGGATTGGCTGAGCTTTTTCATGTTCACCACGTTCACCGACCGCGACGGCAAGATGCAGCTGGGCGCGCTGGCGCAATCGGGCTTCGATCCGTTGTCGCGCACCTGCCGCTTCATGCTGACCGAGGAAGCGCACCACATGTTCGTGGGCGAGAGCGGCGTGGCGCGCGTGATCGAGCGCACCTGCCAGGCGATGCGCGACGCCGGCATCACCGATCCCACGGATGTCGAGCGCGTGCGCGCGCTGGGCGTGGTCGACCTGCCGCTGGTGCAGAAGAAGATCAACCTGCACTTCTCGCTCACGCTGGACCTGTTCGGCAACGAGATCAGCACCAACGCGGCGAACTCGTTCAACGCGGGCGTGAAGGGCCGCTATCGCGAGGAGCAGATCGAGGACGATCACCTATTGCGCGATGCGACGTATCCGGTGCTGCGCCTGCGCGACGGCGCGATCGTCGAGGAGCAGGTGCCCGCACTCTCGGCGCTCAACATGCGGCTGCGCGACGATTTCGTCGCCGACGCGTCGGGCGGGCTGCGCAAGTGGAACGCGCTCATCGCCCGCGCCGGCTTCGAGTATCGGCTAGCCCTGCCGCACGTCGCGTTCAACCGCCGCATCGGCGAGTTCGCCGGCCTGCACGCCGACATTGACGGCCGGGTGCTGGGCGACGGCGAGTGGGGCGGCGCGAAGGACGGCTTCCTGCCGTCGCTCGACGACAACCTCTACCTTACAGGCCTGATGCAGCCCGTGCGCGAGCCCGGCGAGTACGCCGGCTGGATCGCCCCGCCGAAATGGGGCGTGGACGGCAAGCCGGGCGGGTTCGAGTACGTCAGGATCGAGGGGTAGGGTCGGGCTACGGGTCTATTCTCAAGTCTTGTCAGGAGAACGCCGCTTCGAAATCCCTGCCGCCGTGGAAGCGCTTCTATGAACAAGGCATCGGCGGTTACGAGTGCAGCTATGGTGCCCGGCGTTCGAATCCGATCACTCGCAGCCCTAGCAAAGAATCGTTGCGCCGTATCCCCGGCAAGGGAACGTCGGCAACCGATTGCAAACTCTTCGGCACTCATGCTCGCCACGGTCCGCGCAGGCGGACCATCCACGACTTCCTTTGCGCACTAGGGAAGCCGTGGGTGGTCGGCCTTCGCCGACCATTGCAGTAGAAGGTTGGCGGCAACGGCGCTTGGTATTACTGCTTCTCCCGCGCTGTTGCCCACGGGCCGTAGAGGTTGCCCGGAACAGGCCATTTCGTGTGTGCCCATCTACGCGGGAAATTCGTAGCCGATCGCCGTTTCGATCGCGATTGTCCGCCGGACTGCGGTTCGCGCCATCATCCGGTCGTGGTGGGCAGCGAGATTGGGGAATGTTCCCGGCGCCGGCTTGAGCGAGTTGACGAACCGCCAGTACAGCCGGAACAGGTGGATGTCCGCGATCGAGTAGCGCCCCAGCACCCACGGGTTCGCACCCAGTCGGCGATCGGCAAGCGAATAGGGGCCGGTCGCGTATTCCAGTCCGCGACGGCGGGCCGGATGGAGCGTCGAGGCAGCGAAGGACATCCACGAGACTACCTGCGCCTCCGCTTCCGGATCATCGGCCGGTAGCAGGTCGGCTTCGGGATAGCGTCTCGCCAGGTAGAACAGAATGGCCGCCACCTCGGTCAGCGGCCGCCCATCGACGACGAGCGTCGGCACTTTGCCTTCCGGATTGATGGCGAGAAAGCTCTCGTGGCGCTGCTCCTTGCGGGCAAACGAAAGCGACCTCCCATCAAATGGGAGGCCGATCTCGTGCAACGCGATATGCACCGCCATGGAGCTGGAGCCGGGGGCGAAGTACAACGTCAGCATCGCCTGTCCCCCATTAACTGAGATCACGCCGGCAGCAGCGCGTCCAGATCCCACTTCTCGGCCGATGCGCCGGCCAGCGCCTGGATGCGATCCTCGTCGGCGCGGAGCTCGGCGGCCGGGCCGAAGTGGACGATCTCACCGTTCTCCAGCACGTAGGCGTCGTCGGCGATCTCCAGCGCCACGCGCACGTTCTGCTCGACCAGCAGCACCGAAATCCCCTCCGTGCGCATTTGGGCCACAATGCGAAAAACCTCCCGCACGATCAGCGGTGCGAGGCCCTGCGACGGCTCGTCGAGGATCAGCAGGCGCGGGTTGAGCAGCAGCGCGCGGGCGATCGACAGCATCTCCTGCTCGCCGCCCGAAAGCTGCCGGCCGCGGTTCTGGCGGCGCTCGGCCAATCGCGGAAACAGCTCGTAAATGCGGGCGATCGACCACGGCCCCGACCGTTCGGCCGGCACGCGGAGGTTCTCCTCCACGCTCAAGTTGGCGAAGATCTTGCGCCCCTCCGGCACGTAGCCGACCCCGAGCTGGGCGATCCGAAACGACGGAGAGCCGGTGATGTCCTGACCGAACAGCCGGACCGTCCCGCTGCGCGGCGGCGTCAGGCCGACGAGGCTGCGCAGGGTGGTGGTCTTGCCGGCGCCGTTCCGCCCCAGCACCGTCGTGATGCGGCCCTCGGCGGCGGAGAGCGAGAGGTCGTGCAAAATGTGGCTCTTGCCGTAGAACGTGTTGAGCCCGACGGCCTCGATCGCGCTCATTCGGCGATCCCGAGATAGGCCGCCTGGACGTGCGGGTCCTGGGCGATCTCCTGCGGCGTGCCGTCGGCCAGCAGGCGGCCCTGATCGAGCACGCTGATGCGGTCGGCCAGGTTGAACACCACGCGCATGTCGTGCTCGATCAGCACGATCGTGTAGCGGCTGTCCTTGTGCAGGCGCCGGATCAGCGACGCCACCTTGTAGGTCTCCTGCTCGCCCATGCCGGCGGTCGGCTCGTCGAGCAGGAGCAGGCGCGGCGCTAGGGCCAGCGCCATCGCGATCTCGGTCGATCGCTGGTCGCCGTGCGAGAGCTCGCCGGCCAGCCGTCCGCCCTTGCCGCCGAGGCCGGTGAGCGCCAGCATCTCGTCGATGCGGCCCTCGACGCGCGCGGCGTCGGCTCGGCTGCGCCACAGCTTTCGCTGCAGGCCGGCGGCACTCTCCGCGCCGATGCGGACGTTCTCGCGCACCGTCAGCTCCGGGAAGATCTCGGTGATCTGGAAGGTCCGCGCCATGCCCCCCGCGACCCGTTTGCTCACGGGCTGCGCGGTGACCGGCTTGCCGTCGAACACGATCTCGCCGCGCGTCGGCGGGAACAGGCCCGAGATCATGTTGAAGAACGTCGTCTTGCCGGCCCCGTTCGGGCCGATGACGGCGCGCAACTCGCCCGGCTGGACGTCGAGCGAGACGCCCTGCACGGCGCGCAAATTGCCGAAGTGCTTGGACACGTCGCGGACCTCGAGCATCGGCGCCGTCATGGCGCGTCCCGCCCTCGGGCGTCCCGCCGGCGCAACATGCCGAGCAGCCCGCGCGGGAAGAACAGCACGACGAGCACGAAGATCAGCCCGATGAAGCTCATCCAGTTCACCGTCATCGACGAGATCTGGTCCTGCAGCACGACGAACACCGCGGCCCCCAGGAGCGGACCCCAGAACACGCGCATCCCGCCCATCACGGTCATGATGACGATTTCGCCCGAGAGCGAGTAGTGCAGCCCCATCGGGTCGGCGAAGTTGTTAAGCAGCGCGTAGAGCGAGCCCGCCAGGGCGGTGAACAGGCAGGAGATGGTGAAGGAGAGCCAGATGTGCCGCTCGACGGGCAGGCCGAGGAAGCGGGCGCGGCGTTCGTTCTCGCGGATCGCCACCAGCGTCCGGCCGAACGGCGACGCCAGCATGAGGGCCTGCAGCCCGACCGCGATCGCGAACACGAACAGCAGGAGTAGTAGAACAAGGTGCCGTTGCCGGCGATGTCGAGCGTGGTCAGCCCGAGGTCGATCGGCGCGCGATTGAACCCGCGCAATCCGTCATAGCCGCCGGTCAGGCTGTTCCAGCTATAGGCGATGTAGAACGCCACCTGGCCGAAGGCGACCGTCACCATGGCGAAATACACCCCGCGTCGGCGCACGATCAGCAGGCCGAACAACGCGCCCGCAAGCCCGCCGAGCAGCGTTCCGAGCAGGATCGCGAGCGGGGTCGACGCGGCGAGGAATTTGAGCGTCAGGCCGGCACCGTAGGCCCCGAGGCCGAAATAGGCGGCGTGGCCGAAGCTCATCACGCCGGTGTAGCCGAGCAGGATGTTGAACGACATCGCGGCCAGTCCGAACACGATGACGCGGCCGGCGAGTGCGGTGTAGCCGCCGATCAGCGGCAGCCAGAGCGGTGCGGCAAGCAGCATGGCCCAGATCGCGATGAGCCCCAGCCAGCGCGTGTCCGCCGCTCGACGCCGCGTGGCCGTCACCGGGCGGGCGGCGGCGTCGCTCATGTCAGCATGCCCTCCTCGCCCATCAGACCGCGCGGCCGCAGGATCAGGACGACGGCCATGATGACGTAGATCACCGCCTCGCTCGCGGCCGGCCAGACGATGGTGGTGAGCGCCGAGGCGACGCCGATCAGCAGGCCGCCGAGCAAGGTCCCGGTCAGGCTGCCGACGCCGCCCACGATGATGGCGATGAAGCTCGGCATCAGCAGGTCGTCGCCCATGTTCGGGTTGAGGCCGATCGTGCCGGCGGCGAGCACGCCGGAGAGGCCGGCCAGAAAGCAGCCAACGGCGAAGTTGAACGAGCGGAGCAGCCGCACATTGACGCCGAGCGCGGCGACGGTCTCGAGATCCAAGGTGCCGGCACGGATGCGAACGCCGACCCGCGTGTAGCGTAGGAACGCGAACAGGCCCGCAACCGCCAAAATCACCAGGACGACCATGAACACCCGATACCAGGTGATGAAGAACAGCTCGTCGCTGATCGGGGTCGCCAAGCTGGCGGGCACGCCGAGCGGCAGGCCGTTCGGCCCCCAGATGTAGCGGCAGACGTCCTGCAGGATGAAGGCGAGGCCGAAGGTCAGCAGCAGGCTGTACACCGGGTCGCGGCGGTAGACCTGCCGGATCATCGTCCGCTCGACGATGAAGCCGAGCAGCGCGGTCCCCAGCGGCGCCACCAGCAGCGCCCCCCAGAAGCCGATCGCCGGGGTCAGCATGAAGGCGAAATAGCCGCCGAGTGCGAGGAAGTTGCCGTGGGCGAAATTGATGACGTTGCTGAGATTGAGGATCAGCGACAAGCCGAGCGCCATCAGCACGTAGAACGCCCCGATGATCAGCCCGTTGGTCACGTTGAAAAGGATAACTTGCAGCATCGGGCCTCTCTTGCGACGGCAGTCCGGCGGCGTGCCGCCGTTGCGGCCCGCCTCCAGCTGCGTGCGTTACGCCGGCTGCGTCATCTTGCACCCGGTCGCCTCGACGGGGCCGGCGGCCTTCTCGCCGGGAACCAGGCTCTCGACCGTGAACACGTTGTCCGGGTTGTCGCCGATCGGCGGGTGCACATCGCCGACGAATACGTTGCTCATCAACTCATGGTCGCCCTTGCGGTAGCGCACCGGCCCCGGCTGCAGGGCGACGTCGGGCGGCAGTTCGAGGTCTTCGAGCGCGGCGGCGAGTTTCGGCCCCTCGAGCGACTTCGCCTTCTCGGCGGCCAGCCGCACCGAATGCACCGCGGCGTAGCCGAACCAGTGTCGCGCGCTCGGCGTCTTGCCCGTCACCTTGCGGAAATCGGCGACGAATGCGCCGACTTCCGGCACCTTGGGCTGGTCCCACCACCATTCGAAGGTCCACCAGCCGGTTTGGGCGTCCTTCGGCACGGACTTGACGCTTTCGAGCTCGAACAGCGCGCCGCCTAGCGCCATGCTTTTCTCCATGCCGAACTGCACGAACTGCTTCATGCAGTTGATCTGCGCGAGGCCGCCCATGTTGTTGAGCAGCACATTCGGCTTGTAGGCCTTCGCCTTGATCAGCGTGGCGGAGAACTCCGACGTGCTGATCGGCAGCATGTCGCCCTCGAACTCGCCGCCGGCGGCCTTGAGGTTCTTGACGAAGGAGTCCTGCAAGGTGTGCCCATAGGCGTAGTCGGGGGTAATGAAAAACCACTTCTTGCCGAACCGCTTGACGAGTTCGCCGGTGATCGCGGAGGCGTCCATCGAGGTCGTGTTGCAGATGCGGAACACGTTCCACTTGCAGTCCGCACCGGTGATCGGGTCGGTGTGGCCGCCCGGCACGATGTGGAACACCTTCTTCTCGTTGGTGACCTGGGACATGGCATAGGCAATGCCGGAGTTGACGTCCCCGAAGATGACATCGACATGGTCGCGCTCGATGAGCTTGCGCGTCTTCTGCACGCCGGTGCCGGTGTCGTTGGCCGAGTCCTCGACCAGGAGTTCCACCTGCCGGCCGAGGATGCCGCCCTTCTTGTTGACGGCGTCGACGGCGTATTTCGCCCCCTCGACCTCGCTCTGCGCGAGCGCCGAAAGGATGCCGGTGAGCGGATCGACCATGCCGAGCCGAATGGGCTGCTCTCCGCGGGCGCGGATGAGGTAGGGCGACGTTACCTGCAACGCGCCGATCGCAACGCCCGCCTTGATGAGCGAACGCCGGGGCACGGCTGACCGCATCCGGACTCTCATGAACGTCTGTCTCCTGTTCGAGCGCTCTAACGGCGCCCATTTACCTCGGCGCTCCCGCAGCCCGAGAATGCCGGGGAGAGCAACGAACCTTATCGTCGATAGCTCTCTAGAGTCGAGACGTTTGATACGACAATCTAAAAAACAGTGCGCCGCCACCGGTTCCGACCCGGCGGCGCCATCCCGGTCTCCATCGAGCCGGATAACCGCCCCGTTTGCCGCCCCGGACCGATGGCGTTTTGGTCGCCGGTCACCCGGGTGCCGTCGCGAACCCCTCGTAGCCCTTCTCCGCGATCTCGGTGCAAAGCTGCCGATAGGTCCCGACGCCGCCGGGGTACGGCGTGAACACCCGTGGCTTGCCGGGGACGTTGGCTCCCATGTACCAGGAATCCGCGCGCGGGAACAACGTGGCGTTCGCCTCTTCGTTGACGCGGGCGACCCAAGCTTGCTGCGCCTCCTCGGTCGCCTCGATGGTGTCGATGCCGCGGTTGCGCAGGTAGTCGATGCAGTCGCCGATCCATTCCACGTGCTGTTCGATCGAGACGGGCATGTTGCTGAGCACCGAGGGGCTGCCGGGTCCGGTGATCATGAAGAGGTTGGGAAACCCGGCCGTCGCGACGCCGAGATAGGTGTGCGGCCCGTCGGCCCATTTCTCCTGCAGCGCAACGCCGCCCTTGCCGCGGATGTTCAGCTTGAACAGCGATCCCGTCATCGCATCGAAGCCGGTCGCGAAGACGATCGCGTCAAGTTCGTAGTCCGCATCCCGCGTGCGGATGCCCGTCCTGGTGATCTCCTGGATCGGTGACGCCTTGAGATCGACCAGGGTGACGTTGTCGCGGTTGAACGTCTCGTAATAATCGGTGTCGATCGGCGGCCGCTTGGTGGCGATCGGGTAATCCCGCGGCGACAGCTTCTCGGCGGTCGCGGGATCGCGGACCATTTCGCGGATTCTCTCGCGGACATACTCGGCGGCGGTGTCGTTGGCGTCCTGGTTGAGGATCAGGTCATTGTAGCTGGAAAACAGGAAGCGAAAGCCGCCGACCTGCCAGAGATCGTCGTAGACGCGCTTGCGCTCCTCGGGAGTGGCTTCGAGAGCCGATTTCTCGGGAACGTCGAACGGCATGCCGATGAACGATTCGCGGTTCTTCTGCCGGATCTCGCCGGCGTTCGCCTTGACTTGCCGCTGAAACTCCGCGGACATCGGCCCGTTCCGCGCGGGAACCGTGAAGTTCGGCGTCCGCTGGAACACGGTGAGGTGCGCGGCCTGCGCGGCGATCACCGGAATGGCCTGGATGCCGCTCGATCCGGTGCCGATGATGCCGACCCGCATCCCGGTGAAGTCGACGCCCTCGTGCGGCCAAGCGCCCGTATGATACCACTTGCCGCCGAAGCTCTCGAGACCCTTGACGTTCGGTATCTGCGCGGTCGAGAGGCAGCCGACGGCCGATATGAAGAACTTCGCCGATACGCGCCCGCCGTCGTCGGTTTCGATATCCCACCGATTGGTCTGGTCGTTGAATCGCGCGGACGTCACGCGGGTCTTGAACTGGATGTCGCGACGCAGATCGAGCTTGTCCGCCACGTAATTGAGGTAGCGCAGGATCTCCGGCTGCTCCGGATAGCGGCAGCTCCACGCCCACTCCTGCTGGATTTCATCGGAGAACGTGAAGCAATAGTAATAGCTCTCGGAATCGCAGCGTGCCCCCGGATACCGGTTCCAGTACCAGGTGCCGCCGACACCGTCGGCCACCTCGAAGACGCGCGTCGAAAGCCCTAGCTCACGCAGGCGATGGAGCATGTAGAGGCCGGAGAAACCGGCTCCCACCACGACCGCGTCCAACTCCGTGGCGCCACTCGTGGCTTCGTCAGCGGGTTGCGTTTCCTGGTTCGTCATTGCGAGCCTCCCTGCAGTCGGGCGAGCGCGCTCGTGTCGGCGCGTTCCGCCCGATAAAACGCTACGTTGTAAACTGCTTGCGCAGCGCCTCGCCCATTTCGGCGGTGAGTTGCCGTCCTCGGTCCACGGCGCCGGCCATCCAGAAGAAACCGTGGATCATGTCCTCATAGTGCGACGCCTTGACCTGCACGCCGGCGTCTTGCAGTCGCTGCGCGTAAGCGCGCCCCTCGTCGCGCAGAGGGTCGAACTCCCCGGTCACGACCATTGCGGGAGGCAACCCGCGCAAATCGGACGCGTGCAGCGGCGAGGCATACTGGTTTTCGCCATCGCTCGGCGAAGCGAGGTAATGGTCCCAGAACCACTCCATGCTGCCCCGGGTCAGCAAGTAGCCGTCCGCGTTCTCCTGATAGGAAGCGGACTTGGTGCCGCGCGCCGGCGCCGTCACGGGATAGATCAGCAGCTGGTAGGCCAGCGCCGGCCCACCACGGTCGCGCGCCATCAGCGCCACCACGGCGGCGAGATTGCCGCCCGCGCTGTCGCCCGCGACCGCCACCCGCTTGCTGTCGGCGCCGATCTCGCCGGCATGTTCGGCGAGCCAGCGCGTCGCGGCGTAGCAATCCTCGGCCGGTCCGGGAAACTTGGTCTCCGGACTGAGCCGATAGTTCACCGAGGCGACGACACAGTGCGAAGCGTTGGCCAGCGCGCGGCAGGGCTTGTCGACGATCTCCAGATCGCCGATGACCCAGCCGCCGCCGTGGAAGTAGACCACCAGCGGCAACGACGTGCCGGGGACAGGATTATACAGCCGCACCGGCAACTTGCCGGCCGGTCCGGGAACCAGGATGTCGCGGATGTCGGCGACCTGCTCGGGCTCGCCTTGCAGATCGCGGAAAGCGAGCGCGACGACGCGCGCCTGCGTGACGCTCATCTGGTCGAACGGCGGCAACCCTTGCGCGCTGAACTGATCAAGAAGCGCCTGGACTTGCGGATGTACCGGCATCGTCGCGTCCTCCATCCAATCGACGTCGCGGTTGAATCCCGCCATCAACACACGCGGGCCGCACGATCGTTTATTGACCAAAGCGGAGACGAAAACCCGGCTCGCGTCAAGACGCGGGCTTCGGTGTGCTACTCAGCGGCGGCCGCCACGCCCTCCCGCGCCCTGAGCCGGAACCCTTCGTAGGCCGCCGCCGCCGCCGCGTCGCACTTCTCGCGATACACGCCCACGCCGCCGATATACGGCATGAACACGCGCGGCTTGCCGGGGACGTTAGCGCCCATGTACCAGGAGTTGGCCTGCGGGTAGAGCGTCTGGTACGCCACCTCGTTCACATGCGCGCCCCAGGCCTCCTCCGCCCCGGCGTCCGCCTCGATCGTGTTGACGCCGCTGGTGCGCAGGTAAGCCAGGCAGTCCGCGATCCAGTCCACGTGCTGCTCGATCGAGACGATCATGTTGCTGAGCACCGACGGGCTGCCCGGGCCGGTGATCATGAACAGGTTGGGGAAATCCGCCGTCATCAGGCCGAGATAGGTGCGCGGCCCTCCCGCCCACTTGTCCGCGAGCGCGAGGCTGCCGCGCCCGGTGATCGCGACGCGGGTGAGCGCCCCGGTCATCGCGTCGAAGCCCGTCGCGAACACGATGCTGTCGACCTTGTACTCGGCCGCCGAGGTGCGGACGCCGTCGGCAGTGACCGCCTCGATCGGCGTCGCGTGCAGGTCGATCAAGGTCACGTTGTCGCGGTTGAATGTCTCGAAGTAATCCGTGTCGACGCAGATGCGCTTGGTGCCGATCGGGTAGGTCTTGGGCGCCAACAGCTCGCCCACCGAGGGGTCCTGCACCACGGCGCGGATGCGGTCGCGGACGAACTCGGCGGCGGTGTGGTTCGAATCCGGGTTGAGCGCGAGGTCGTTGTAGGCGCTCATGAAACGGATGCCGCCCTTTTCCCACCGCTCCGCGTACTCGCGCTCGCGCTCTGCCTCCGTCGCCTCCAATGCGCTCTTGGCGTTGACGTCGTAGATCGTGCCGCCCTTCTCGTAGCGCGCGACGCGTCGCCGACGCACGTAGTCCGACTTCCACTCCTGCTCGTACTCCGGCGTCATCGGCTCGTTGCGCGAGGGCACGCTGTAGTTGGGCGTGCGCTGGAACACGAAGAGCTCGGACGCCTGCGCCGCCAGCACCGGCGCCGACTGGATGCCGGAGGATCCGGTGCCGATCAGGGCGACGCGCTGGCCGGTGAAGTCGATCGGCTCGTGTGGCCACCGGCCGGTGTGGTAAGCGCGGCCCCGAAAACTCTCGACGCCGGGGATTTCCGGCACCCGGCTCGACGACAGGCAGCCGGTCGCCATGATGCAGAACGTGGCGCGCACCCGATCGCCCCGATCGGTCTCCACCAGCCAGGTGTCGGTGCCCTCGTCGAAAATCGCCTTCGTCATCCGTGTCTCGAATTGGATGTCGCGGCGGAGGTCGAAGCGGTCGGCGACATGGCCGGCATAGGCCAGGATCTCGGGCTGTGCGGCGAACCGCTCCGACCAGCTCCACGCCTGCTGCAACGCCTCGTCGAACGAGTAGGAATACTGCATGCTCTCGATGTCGCAGCGCGCGCCGGGGTAGCGGTTCCAGTACCAGGTGCCGCCGACGTCGCCGCCGGCCTCGTAGGCGCGCGCGGTGATGCCGAGCTGGCGCAGCCGGTGCAGCATGTATATTCCGGCGAACCCGGCCCCCACGATGACCGCGTCGAACCGGCCTGTCACAGCCTGCTGCTTCGCTTCGGACATGCTTTCTCCACCAGTTATGCGAGCGCCAGGAAACTGCCCGGCGCCACCGATATCTAGTGTACCCGTGCGGTCGTGCAAATACCCGGCGGTAGCAGCATCCGGTCGATCGAGCGTTTCCGGGGCAAGCGGCATCCGCGCCAGAATAACCTCCCTGCCCCTCTCACCAGGGCAGGGAGGCGCGTCAGGCCATCGGGCTATCGCGAGGCGCGATACAGCTTGGTCGCGATCTCGAACATCTCCTGCGGCGCGTAGTCGGGCGTGAAGGCCGAGGGAATGCCGGTCAGCTGATGGATCTTGCCGCCTTCCGGCATGCCGTCCACCACTTCAAGGTCGCCGGGGGGATCGCCGGGCAGCGCCTGTTCGCCGTTACCCCAAACGCCCGCCATCTCCTTGTAGTCGTTCGGGCTGAACGTGTACAGGCGCCGATGCGAGCCCTCGGCCAGGTACTTCTGGCATTCCGGGATCTTGTCGAGATTGATGTTGGGCGTCGGCAGCATCTTCTCGATCGCGACGCCGGTGATGTTCTTCAGCGCCAGCGCATACGCATGGGCATGCACCGAGCCGCGCACCAGCAGGTAGCCGCACACCTCGCGGCCGGTCGGATCGGACAGCGTCTCGTACACCCGCAGCTTGTGCAGCCGCGCGCCGCACTCGAGGTGGAAATTGTGGAGCAGGTCCGTCACCACATTGCCCGTCGTGGTGATGAAGTCGTTGTTCCACGATGCACCGTTGCTGTTCACCGGCGTAACGCCGCCGCCGTTGGACAGGAACGCGGCGGCGAGGCGGATATCCTTCATTGCCTCGAACGGCGCGCCGGAGATGTCGCCGCCGGTCTGCGCGTCGCCGTCGTTGTCGGGGCCATTGTTGAGCATGGCGACGCCGTTGCTGACCAGTTCGACATGGCCCAGCTCTTCGGCCGTGATGCTGGCGACCAGGCTGTAGAACGGGCGCAGCTTGCTCTTGCTGCGGAAGTTGAAGCTCTGGAAGATGTAGTTCCCGAGCGTGGACATCTCGCCATACTTGCCGCCCAGCAATTCCTGGAGCGCGGCCGCGGCGTTCGGGTCTGCCCGCTTCGGCGCAGGCAGCTCGGCCTGTAGCTTGTCGACACGTAAGAACATGGAGGGCTCTCCTACCGAGGGGTGAGCCCGCTGCAACGGACGACTTGGCGACGGGTTGTGAGTTGTTTGGCTGACGACGGCGATGTGATCGATCAGTTCGCCGGCTGGGCATGGCCAGCATCAGCGGGGCGATGATGCCCGCGACCGGACACCACCGGTCAGTACGTCTTGTACGGCAGGAACTTGCCGGTCATGCCGACCTTCACGCGATCGCCTTTCTGGTCCGGCTGACGTTCCAGCGTCATGTCGAAATCGATGGCGCTCATGATCCCGTCACCGAACTCCTCCTGGATCAGCTCCTTCCAGGTAGTGCCGTAAACCATGATCAGCTCATAGAAGCGGTAGATCAGCGGATCGCTCGGCGGCATGGCGGGCAGCGAACCGCGATACGGAATCGCCTGCAGCGTCTCCACCTCGTCGGGCTCCAGGCCGAGCAGCACGCCGGCCTTCTCCGCCGTCTCCGGGCTCATGGACATCTGGCCGAGGCAGGCGGCGCAGGTCCAGACCGGGGCGTGCCCGAGGCGGGCCGCGATGTCCGCCCAACTCAGCCCCTTGCGCTGCTTGATGCCGATGATCTTCTGACCGAGTACCGTCTTAGCGTCGTTCATGTCGCCTCCATGAGTTGCACTTCGCGCGGCGCCCCCAGCGCCGCCGGTCGGACCTCCGGCACCGCGCGGCCGGTCGAGCCGGTTCCGGCCAGGACGCGTGAGCGCGTGACGAGGAAATCGACGATGTGGTTGCGCAGCGCGTAGTAGCCGGCTTCGCGGTGGATCGTCTGGCGTCCGCGCGGGCGCGGCAGGGTGTTGACGACGACCTCGGCGAGATGGGCGTCGGGGCCGTTGGTCATCAGCAGGATGCGGTCGGCGAGCAGGATCGCTTCGTCGACGTCGTGCGTGATGAGGAACACGGTCTGCCGGACCCCGCCGACCAGCCGCAACACCTCCTCCTGCAACGTCCCGCGGGTGAGGGCGTCAAGCGCGCTGAACGGCTCGTCCATCAGCAGCAGCGCCGGTTCCGCGGCAAGCGCGCGGGCGATGCCGACGCGCTGCTTCATGCCGCCCGACAACTCGGCCGGGCGACGCTCGGCGGCGTCCGCGAGGCCGACCAGGTCGAGGATGGCGCGGGCCTTGTCGCGCACCGCGCCGCGCCGCAGGCGCGGGTTGCGCGCGCGTACGGCGAACGCGACGTTGCCGAGGGCTGTCAGCCAGGGCATCAGCGCGTGCGACTGGAAGATCACCGCGCGTTCGAGCGAGGGGCCGCGCAGCTCGTGGCCGTCGAGCAGGATCACGCCCTCGCGGGGTGCTTCGAGCCCGGCGAGCATGTTAAGGATCGTCGTCTTGCCGCAGCCGGAATGGCCGATCAGCGCGGTGATCTCGCCCCGGCCGATGTCGAACCACAGGTCGCGGAACACCTCGCGCTCGCCGTAGCGGCAGGCGATGCCCTCGACGGAAAGCCACGCGCTCATTCGCGCCACGCGACGGCGCGGGCGGCCCAGCCGAGCAGTTGGTCGAGCGCCATGCCGACCAGCCCGATCAGCAGGATGCCGACGATGATGTCGACGATGGAGAGGTTGTTCCACTGGTTCCAGATGAAATAGCCGATGCCGGTGCCGCCGACGAGCATCTCGGCGGCGACGATCACCAGCCAGGCGATGCCGATGGAGATGCGCATCCCGGTCAGGATCGTCGGCGCGGCGGCGGGGAGGATGACGGTCAGCGCGCGGCGCAGCGGGCCGACCTCGAGGGTGCGCGCGACGTTCACCCATTCGCGCCGCACGCCGGCGACGCCGAACGCGGTGTTGAGCAGCATCGGCCAGACCGAGCAGATGAAAATGACGAAGATCGCCGACCGGCCGCTGTCGCGGATGGTGTAGACGCGAGCGGCATCCAGGCGAGCGGCGAGATCGGTTTGAGCACCTGGATAAACGGGTCGAGCGCGCGGCCGATGGTGCGCGAGAGGCCGATGACGAAGCCGAGCGGGAGGGCGACCAGCATGGCCAGGCCGAAGCCCGCGAGCACGCGGGCGAGCGAGAAGGCGAGTTGCGTACCGATGCCCTTGTCGTTCGGGCCTTTGTCGTAGAACGGGTGCGCGAGGAGTTCGGCGAGGCGCGCCCCGACGGCGAGCGGGCCGGGGATGGCGGAGACGGTCGTGCTCTGGCCCATCAGCTTGGCGTATTCGGGGTCGACGGCGGCGGTGCTCGCGCCGCCTTGCACGGCGAGCTGCCAGGCGACCAGGAGGGCCGCGAGGAGCCCGAGGGAGAGGAGGGTCGCGCGAAGCCCCTCACCCAACCCTCTCCCGCCGGGAGAGGGCTTTCGCTTCTCCCTCTCCCGTCGGGAGAGGGCCGGGGTGAGGGGCGCGTCGCTCACGCCCGTCGGATCGCGAAGCTCTGCAAATACGCCTCCGGCGCGGCCGGATCGAATGTCTTGCCCATCACCACGAATGTCTTGCTCGTCGCCGGCGGCGGCGTCTGCCCGAGGTCGCGCATCACCCGGCTTGCATCCGTCGCCAGCAGCACCTGCCGCGCGACACCGGCATAGTCGACATCGCCCTTCACCTGCCCCCAGCGTTTCATCTGCGTGAGGATCCACACGCCGAAGGACTGCCACGGGAACGGGTCGAACCCCGCGCGGTCGGGCTGGCGGACGACGCTGCCGAGCCCGTCCGCGTAGGTGCCGGTCAGCGCCTGCTCGACCACCACCGGCGGCTGATTGAGGTAGTTCGCGGGCGCGATCGCGTCGGCGATTTCCTTCCGGTTTTCCGCCTTGTTGGCGTAGCCGGTGGCGTCGACGATCGCCTTGGTAAGGGCAAGAAACGTGTTCGGGCTTTCCACGGCGAAGCTGCGCGAGGTGGCGAAGGCGCAGCACGGATGCCCGTCCCAGATCGCGCGCGACAGGATGTGGATGAAGCCGATGCCGTCGTACACGGCGCGCTGGTTCACCGGGTCGGGACCGAGGAAGCCGTCGATGTTGTCGGCGCGCAAATTGGCGACCATGTCGGGCGGCGGCAGGACGCGCAGCGCGACATCGTTGTCCGGGTCGAGTCCGGCTTCGGCCAGGTAATATCGCAGCAGATAGTTGTGCATCGAGAAGTCGAACGGGATGCCGAAGCGCATCCCCTTCCAGTCACGCGGATCACGCCGATCCTTGTGCTTCAGCGCCAGCACGATCGCCTGTCCGTTGACGTTCTCGATGGCCGGGATCTGCCAGTCCTGCTGCACCGAACCGAGGCCGAGCGAGATGGCGATCGGCATCGGCGTCAGCATGTGGCTCGCGTCGTATTCGCGGTTCATCGCCTTGTCGCGGACGATCGCCCAGCCGGCGGTCTTGATGACGGAGGCGTTGAGGCCGTAGCGCGAATAGAAACCGAGCGGCTGCGCCATGATGATCGGCGAGGCGCAGGTGATCGGGATGAAGCCGATCTTGAGGTCCGGCTTTTCCAGCGGCCCGGGTTTTTCCGCGGCGAGCGCGGTGGCGCTGGCGAGCGGGAAGGCTTCGGCGAGGGCGGCCGCGATGGTTGCGCCGCCGAGCGCTTTCAGCAGCGCGCGGCGCTGCGGCGCGTGCGGGAAGGCGGCGCGGAGGATGGCGGTCTCGACATGGCCGGCGCGTTCCGGTTCGGATGCGCAGCAGGCGCAGTTGGCGGGGTGAGTGGTGGGCGGCATCGGGTGTCCTTGCTGCGGCGAGGGCCCTCACCCCGACCCTCTCCCGGAGGGAGAGGGGGAAGAAAGCCCTCTCCCATCGGGAGAGGGTTGGGTGAGGGCTAGCCCGCCACGGGCGCCCAGGGCGGCCCGGACTCGATGGGAAGACTCGGGTCACGGCTCCACTCGTTCCAGGAACCGAAATACATGCGCACGTCGGAGATGCCGGCATCTTTCAGCGCCACCAGCGTGTTCGACGCGCGGGCGCCCTTGAAGCAGAACAGGTAGACCGGCGTCTGCGGCGTAATGCCGACGGTGTGACATTCGGCGAGCACTTCGTCCTTGCTCTTGAACACCTGTCCGACGGCGCTCGGCTTCATCAGCCGATACCATTCGATCCAGCGCGAGCCCGGAATCCGGCCCTTGCGCGGACAGAAATCCTTGCCGTAAGGCGACGAGCTTTCGCCCACCCACTCGTCCACGTCGCGCACGTCGAGCTTGACGATGCGCTCGTCGCCGACCGCCGCGAGCATCGCGTCGCGGTCGATCATCATGGCGCTGCCTGCCTCGGAGAGCGGGAACGGCTTGGCGGCAGGCGTCGCGACGTCCGTGCTCACCGGCATCCCGGCCGCTTGCCACGCCTGGAAGCCGCCGTGCAGCACCATGGACTTCGGGTAGCCGAGGAAAGACAACAGGAAATAGCCGCGGCAGGATTGGCCGAAGCCGCTGGCCATCGACTCCTCGTAGATGACCGCCAACTCCTCGCCGCCGAGGCCGGCGCTGCCGAAGGCGTCGGCAAACTTGCTTCGAAGCTCTGCCATCCCCGCCGGCGTCGAGGTCGCGAGATAGGTGAAGATCTCGTGCAGATTCACCGCACCGGGGATGTGGCCGGCCTCGTACGCGGCCGGCGGTCGCGTGTCGATGATGACCACCTTGGGATCGCCCAACATGCCCGAAAGCTCGGCCGGGTCCAGCAGCACCTTCTCGCTCATGCGTCGCTCCTCTGTTGCGGGTTGGCGTCAGTTGCGGGCCAATCCGGCCAGCTCCATGCGGAGGTGGCGGACGGACGGGGTGATCAACGCGACGAAATTGCCCTCGCGCTGCCGGCGGGGTATCGCCGAGCGCGTCAGGTAGCCGCGCGCGCCGCCGTGCAGCACGGCGGCCTGCGTTGCTTCGAGGGTCAGTTCGCTGACCGCGAGCCGCGCCTCGAGCACGTGGCGGAGGTAGCCCGGCGCGGTTGCCGCGGGTTCGCGCGCGAGCCTCAGCACGCGGTCGAGCAGGGAAGCGGCCGACGCCTCGATACCGTCCGCCTGACGAGGCAGATACTGGTTGGTCGAGCGGTGCGTGCGGTCGTCGGCCCGCATCAGCGCGACGCAGCCCTCGATCACGCCGAACCCCATCCCGGTCTGCAGCAGCGTGAAGCCCGGGCGGATCCGCTTCGGCATGTCGCCGATCGGGTCCGCGAGCAGGTTGTCGTCCGGGATGAAGGCCCGACGAAAACCGACGCTGTACGTGCCGGTGCCTTCGAGGGCGACGAAATGCGCGTTCTGCATGATCTCGACACCGGGCTGGCCGCACTCGACCATCGCCATGATCCGATGCGCCGGATCGTCGGCGACCTCCATGATGGCGCCGAACCAATGCCCCTGGCCGAGATTGGACACCCAGGGCAGCACACCGTTAATGGCGTAGCCGCCCGCGACGCGGGTCGCGTGCAACCGGAATTTCTCGATGCCGGCGAGCGCCTTCATCGGATTAGACAGGCCGGTGCCGCCGAGCACGCCGCCGGTCGCAACCGCCGTCTGCAGCCGGTCGCGCAGCCCGCGGTTCGGTGTCTGCTCCAGATACCAGCCGCAGGTATCCTGGCACCAGGCGCAGAACGCGGTCGACATGCAGGCCGAGCCGAGCGCGGTCATCGCCTCGATCGCCACGCCGAGATCGGGGCGACCCAGCACGGAGTGGCGCGACAGATGCAGCCCGAACGCGCCGTCGCGGCCAAAGGCACGGATAAGGTCCAACGGATAGAAGCCGTCGCGGTCGATCGTCTCCGCCAGCGGCGCGAGTTCCTCGCTGACGCGGCGACGAAGTCCCGCCAGGTACGCCGCCGGATCGACCGGCGGCGTCGGGGCATGATGCAGCGCCGCAGCTTGTGCCATGCTCCCGGCCGGCGGCATCAGGCGGCGGCGACGGTCAGCGCGACCGGCTTGGTGAAGGTGTTGGCGACCGGCGACCAGACCGCCGCATGAGCGATCAGGCTGTCGATCTCCTCCTTCGGCGCATCGGCGTCGAGGTTCACCTTCACCCGCACCGCCTCGAAGCCGACCGGCTTGGGCGAGGTGTCGCCGGTGCCCCAGACCGCCGTGATGTTGATGTCGGCCTCGAGCTCGAGTTCGAGCGTCTGGATGGTGATGCCGCGCGCGACTGCGTTGGCGTGGATGCCGACGGCGAGGCACGAGCCGAGCGCGGCGAGCGCGGCTTCCGACGGGTTCGGCGCGGTGTCGTCGCCGAGCAGCGCCGGCGGTTCGTCGATGACGTGGGCCGGCAGGGTGCGGATCATGTTGAGGTGCCGGAACCGGCCCTGGGCGACGGTGCCGCACTTGAGGGTCCTGATCGCGTTGGGGTTCTCGCGGCCCTTTGCAATCAGATTTTCCAGCCCGGCCTTGTCGATCGGCGACAGGCAGGACGTCATGGCGGTGGCAGGTGCTGAACTCACGGCATTTCTCCTTCTCGCCGGCCCATTCGGCCGGCCGCACCGAGTCTGCCACGGCAGGTCGCCGACAGACAGACCGTTCTGTATATTGAGCTTACATGCAGAAGCCGTGCCAGACCGGGGCGGCGCGGAAACACTGGCTTAGTCGTGGAATCTCCGATGGAATGCCGGTCGGCAGTGTTTGCTGACGCTGACCGGGTGAACTGGCGCAGAGCAATTTGATGAATAAAGTGGCGAGAGAGCCTAAATCGGAAGCAGTCGATGCAGCATCCACACCCGGCGTGCTCGCGCACACGCCGCGCGACCGGATCGTCAATGCGGCCCGGGAGCTGTTCTGCCGGGACGGCATCCATGCGACGGGCATCGACCGCATTCTCGCGGCCGCGGGCGTCTCCAAGATGACGCTCTACACCCGATTCGGCTCGAAGGAGGCGCTGGTCCGCGCCGTGCTGCAGGAGGAAGGGACGGCATGGCGCGACTCGTTCTTCGCCACTCTGTCAGCTGCCTCCGACGATCCGCGCGGGCGCCTCCGCGCCATCGTCCCAACTTTGGGGGCGTGGTTCCGCAGCGATCGGTTCTACGGTTGCGCGTTCATGAACGCCGTGGCCGAGCACACCAAGGGACAGAGCGACCTGCGTGCCCTGGCCGCCGAGCATCATAGGGAAATCCTCGCCTTCCTCGCCGAACAGGCAGCGGCGGCGGGCGGCGCGGAGCCGGCCGTCCTGGCCCGCCAGCTGCTGCTGATGATCGACGGCATGATCGCTGCCTACATGGTCAGTGGCGACGACGCCGTGCTGGCGATCGCCGGGCGCAATCTCGACGCGGTGCTCGAGAAGGAACTCGGCCCCGCCGCCGGTTGATCCCACGCCTGGGGGATCGTGTCAGTTCGCCAGGTCGTTGAGGCTGAGCATGGCCAGCATGAGCGAGGCGACGATGCCCGCGACCGCCGCCCCCATGACTATGGTGATGGCGGGCACCAGCAGCGAGACAAGGCGCTGCACCCCGGTCCGCGTCTTCTGCTCGTGGATCCCGGCCGCCCGTAGCGCGATCGGGCCGAGCTGCGCGTTCTCTTCGCCGAGGCGCAGCAGGTAGATCATCCGGCGCGGGAACAGGGCGGCGTGCTCGAGCGGGCGCGCCAGGCCGGCGCCCCCCTTGGCACTCTGAGCCGCCGCATCGACCGCCGCGACGGCGGCGCGGTTGCCGATCACCTCGCGCACGATGGCGAGCGCGCCGATCAGCGGCACGCCGTTGATCAGCAAGGTGCCCAGGGTGCGGGTGAAGCGCGCGGCCAGCAGTTCGCGCAGCAGACCGCCGATCACCGGCACGCGCAGGATCAGCCGGTCGGTGGTCAGCCGCACGCGCGGACGGCGCAACGCCACCCGCACCGCCACGAACAAGCCGGCGCAGGCGGCCAAGACGTAGACGCCGTCGTGAGCGACGAACGCACCGGCGTCGATCAGGAACTGGGTGGAGGCGGGCAGGGCGGCGCCGTTCTGTTCGAACAGCGGGACGAACTGCGGCAGCACTTCGGTCAGCAGCAAGGTGATCGAGCCGATCGCGGCGACGATCAGCAGCGCCGGATAGATCAGCGCCGATTTCACCGTGGTGGCGAGGCCGCGCTCGTTCTCCAGCAGGTCGGCCAGGTGGTGCAGGGTGTCGGCGAGCCGTCCGCCCGCCTCGCCCGCGCGCACCAGCCCGATGTAGAGGCGTGGGAAGCTGCGCGGGTGCCGGCCGAGGGCCGTGGAGAGCGGGGCGCCGTCGCGCACGGCGTCGCGCAGTTGGTCCATGATGCGACGCACCCGCGCGTTCGGCGCGCTCTCGGCGAGGAAGCGCAGGCTGCGGTCGAGATCCTGCCCGGCCGCCAGCATGATCGCCAGCTCCCGGGTCGCGTTCGTCACATCCTGCTTGCCGAGCGCGCCGCCGCGGCCGAAGTCGCGGGCCAGCAGGTCGGCCACGAACCCGCCGCCCTCGGCGGGTTCGGCGCGCATCGGGATGCTGCCGCCGCGCTGCAGGCGGTCCACCACCGCCGCCTCGCTCGGCGCCTCCATTACCCCGCGCAGCACCTTGCCGGCGGGGTCGATCGCGCTGTAGCGGAACGCCGGCATCTAACCCTCCGTGCGGATGCTGCGGACGACCTCCTCGATCGTCGTCGTCCCGGCGAGCACCGCCTCGAGCCCGGCGTCGAACATGGTCACCATGCCGGCCTCCACCGCCGCCCGCTCGATCCGCGTGTGGTCGGTGCGGCCGAAGATGAGCTGTTCCACCGCCGCATCGGGTCGCAGGAACTCGGCGATCGCCTGCCGGCCGCGATACCCGGTCTGTCGGCAGGCCGCGCAGCCGACCGGGTGCCAGAGCGTGATCGCGTCGCTGTCGGTGCGCCGGTCGAGGTTGAAGCGGCGCACCAGCTCGGCGGGAGCGGGAGCCGCCCGGCGGCACTGCACGCACAGCCGGCGCACCAGCCGCTGCGCCAGCACGCCCCGCAGCACGGCGGTGATGAGGTAGTCCTCCAACCCCATGTCGCGCAGCCGGGTGATGCTGGCGGCGGCCGAGTTGGTGTGCAGGGTGGACAGCACGAGATGCCCGGTCAACGCCGCCTGCACGGCGATCTGCGCCGTCTCGATGTCGCGGATCTCGCCCACCATGATGACGTCGGGATCCTGGCGCAGGATGGAGCGCAGCAGGTTGGCGAAATCGAGCCCAATCTGCGGCTTGACCTGGATCTGGTTGATGCCGCGCAGCTGGTACTCGATCGGGTCCTCAACGGTGACGATCTTGCGCGTCACCGCATTGAGCGCGAGCAGGCCGGTGTAGAGCGTCGTCGTCTTGCCGCTGCCGGTCGGGCCGGTGACGAGTACGATCCCGTTCGGCAGGTCGAGCGCGCGGCCGAACCGCCCGATCACCGCTGGCGCCAGGCCGAGTTTCTCGTAATCGAACACCACTGCGGTCCGATCAAGCACGCGCAGCACCACGGTTTCCCCGTAGAGCGACGGAACGGTGGAGACGCGGAAGTCGGTCTCCTGCCCGCGCACGGCGAGCTTGATGCGGCCGTCCTGCGGCAGCCTGCGCTCGGCGATGTCGAGCTTGGCCATGATCTTGATGCGCGACGTGATCGGTGCGGCCAGCCGCGCCGACGGGCTCTCGACCTCGTGCAGCACCCCGTCGTAGCGGTAACGCACCCGCAGGCGGTCCTCGAACGGCTCGATGTGGATGTCGGATGCCTGCGTCTCGACCGCGCGATTGATGATCTGGTTGACCAGGCGGATCACCGGCGCCTCGCTGGCCATGTCCTTCAGCCGCTCGGCATCCTCCTCGTTCGGCTCGCCCGGCGCCCCGGCGGCGTGCGGGTCGGCGGCGTGGCCGTCCTCGGTGCTGGCGTCGGGGTACAACCGGTCGAACGCGGCCTCGAGTTCGACGGGGAGCGCCACCTCGAGTGTGACGGGCCGGCCGGTCGCGGCGGCGACGGCGGCCTGGGTGAACTCGTCGAGCGGGTCGGCGGTGGCGAGCACCACGCGCCCGTTCTCGATGGCGACGGGCAGCGCGCGCGCCTGGCGGAGAAAACGGCGGCCGAGGCGCTCGGGCAGCAACGGCCCGTCCGCGGGATAGCGATCGGCGTCGGCAAGCGGCAAGCCGAGCAGCATGGCAAGCCCCTCGGCCACCGTGCGCTCGGTCGCCATGCCGAGCTGGATCAGCACCGCGTCGAGCCGCTGCCCGGTCTCGGCCGCCACTCGGCGCGCGCGTTCCATGGTCTTGCCGTCGCAATGGCCCTGCGCGACGACAAAATCGGCGAGCCGGTCGAGCGGCGATCCCTCCGCGATGGGCGGCTCGCGCGTCTCGGCTACGGTCTGCATCGTGTCCTGGGGAGCCAAGCCACCTCCATTCGGCGCATGATTGCCGGGAAAGCCTGTTCCGAGGCAAGAGAACGCGTGATGACCGATCTCGCGACCCTGATGCCCGTCCTCGCCGCGCCGTTCATCGGCAGCTTCCTCGGCGTGGTGATCCGCCGCCTGCCGCGCGGCCGCCCGATCGCGCTGGAGCGGTCGTGCTGCGATGCTTGCGGCGTCGCGCTCCACCCGGTCGATATGGTGCCGCTCGCGAGCTATGTCGCCCTCCGCGGCCGGTGTCGCCGGTGCGCCGCGCCCATCGGGGCGTTCCACCCGGCGATCGAGCTGGCGGCGCTCGCGGTCGCCGTCTGGGCGGTGAGCGTCGACGCCGGAGCGCCCGGCCTGCTCTGGGCGGATTGCCTGCTCGGCTGGACCTTGCTCGCCCTCGGCTGGATCGACTGGGAGTGGATGCGGCTGCCCGATGCGCTCACCTTGCCGCTGCTCGTCGCGGGGCTGGGCGCGGCGACGCTGTTCGACCGCGACGAGCTGGCCGGTCACGTGGCCGGCGCCGTGCTCGGCTACCTTGCGCTGCGCGCGGTGGCGTTCGGCTACCGCGCGCTGCGCGGTCGGGAGGGCGTCGGCGCGGGCGACGCCAAGCTGCTGGGCGCCGCGGGTGCTTGGGTAGGCTGGCAGGCGCTGCCGCAGGTGCTGCTGTTCGGCGCGGTTGCCGGGCTGCTGATCGCCGCGGGCCAGCGTCTGCGCGGGCGGTCGCTGGACAGGAGCACGCCGCTCCCGTTCGGGCCGCCGCTTGCGCTGGCCTTGTGGGTCGTCTGGCTGTATGGCGGTAGCCTGTGAGCGGCGGGAGGCGGAGTTGATTCGGGCGGCGATCTCGCTGGCGGCGGTGCTGCTGGCCGGCGTGCCTGCCTGCGCGGGTGCCCCCCCGCCCGTTTGCAGGAATCCCGACGTGCTCGATTGGGTAACGCTTCGCCTGAGCGAGCGGAACCTCTACACGCACCTGTACCCGAGCACGGTCAGCGAAGCGCCGGGCGCACCCGGCGACGTCGTTCGCTGCAACGTTCGCACGCAAGTCTTCGTCTACGATGCCAATCGGAACGGGATGAGGCCGTTTCCCCGCTGGGAGGTGCATGGCTACGCGGTCCGCACGGGACCCAACGGGTTCGTCGTCCTTTCGGTGGATTAGGCGGCGCAATGCGCGGCGGGGCGCGCGCGCGCGGCTTCACCCTGATCGAGATGCTGGTGGTGCTCGCGATCCTGGGGCTGATGGTCGGGCTGATCGTCAGTCGCGGGCCGATGCGCAGCCGCCGGCTGGAGACGGACGCGGCGGCCCGGAGCGTCGCCGGCGCGCTGCGCCTGGCTCGCGCGCAGGCGATCGCGCAGAACCGGCCGGTCGACGTCAGCGTCGACCCCCTCGGTCACATGTTCCGCATCGGCGCCGCGGCGCCCCAGAAGCTGCCGCCCTCGCTGGCGATTTCGGTCACGGCGGTGACGGGCCTGACGGCAGGCGGGCGGATCGGCGCAATCAGTTTCGCCCCCGACGGCAGCTCCTCGGGCGGCCGCATCGAGCTTGCCGAGAGCGGTCGGGTGGTGCGAGTCGGCGTCGATTGGCTGACGGGACGGGTCAGCGTCGCCGATGCCCGATAGGCCGGGACGCAACAGGCTGGGGGCAGACGCACCGGGCTTCACGCTGCTCGAGATCCTTGTGGCGCTGGTCGTGCTCGGCTTCGTTCTTGTCATCCTGGCGCAAGGTGTGCAGTTCGGCCTGCAGACCTGGCGGTCGCAGGCTCGGGTGACGACCGAGCGTGGCGACCTCGATACGGTGGATCGCACGCTGCGCAACCTGGTCGAGCGCATGGACCCGGGTGGCCAAGCCGCGGGTACGCGCGTGCAGGGCGATGCGCGAAGCGTGGCATTCACCACGGACCTGCCGCTGGCGGCGGTGCAGCCGGCGACGCGCCATGCCGACGTCTCGCTGTCCGTCGACGGCGCGCACCGCTTGTCGCTGTTCTGGGTGGCGCATTTCCGCAACTGGATCGGGCCGGCGCGGGTGCCGGAGCAGGCGACCTTGGCCGAGGGAGTCGATCACGTCGACATCAGCTACTGGCAGCCGGCGGACAAGGACAAGCCGGGCGGTTGGTTGGCGCAGTGGGACGGCAGGGGTGGCGCACCGGCAATGGTCCGCTTCCGCGTCGTTTTTGCCGACCGCCGGCGTCACTGGCCCGATATCGTCGCGGCCCCCATGCGAGAGCGGCATCGGCCCTGACGATTGCACGGGCCGCGCGCTCGCGGCCTAGCGCGCGCGCCCGGTCCCGGGACGCACGAACAGCATCGTCGCCGACTGCAATACGCGTGCCTGATAATCCTGCCGCAGCCCCAGTGTGTGCGAATGATAGTAACCGACCGCGAGCATCAGGTTGCCGCCGCTCTCGTTCAGGTACGTCCGCATGATCGCCGCCGCCGCCGCGATGTTGAAGCAGCCGTCGCCCATCAGCCGAACCCGTACCGCGGCCGGCGTCAGGCCCGAGACGCGCGACAGCGGCTGGAGCCAGCGCGTGTTCACCTGCATGAGGCCGAGATCCTGCGAGCCGTCGATGTTGACGTGAATGGATCCCAGGTTGCCGCCCTCGACCAACTGGATCGAGGGAAGCACACGCGGCGGAAGGTGGTAGAAGGCCGCCGCCGCGATCATGCAGGAGAGAAAGGGAATTGCCATCACGGACCGCCGGTCATGCAAGCGTCACCGCCACGCCGCCGCCAAGAAGTTGTCGCTTGCTGGGTCGACGCGTATGGAAGGGGCGCTTTCGGCTGACACAACCATCGGACCGCCATGCAGCAACGTGACATTCCGTTCATGCGTAACCGGCGAGGCGACGACGGCTTCACGCTGCTCGAAATCCTTGTCGTCATCGCCATCCTCGGCCTGCTGATCGGCCTCGTCGCCCCCGCGGCGTTGCGCCAGCTCGGCTCGGCTCGCACTTCGGTGGCCCGCCAGTCAATTGAACGCATAGCCTCGGTGCTCGACCTCTACAAGCTCGATGTCGGAAGCTACCCATCCGGCGATCAGGGCCTGCAGGCGCTCGTCACCAAGCCGCCCGATGTGAACAATTGGAACGGTCCCTACGTGAAGGGCGATGTTCCGATCGATCCCTGGAGTCATGCGTACGCGTACCGCAGCCCGTCCTCGCGCAGCGGACATGAATACGATCTGTGTTCGGCCGGGCCGCCATCTTCCGGGGGACAGGAAAACCAGATCTGCAATCCGTGACGCATTACTCTTCGGACCCGCCCTCAGTCCCGAGTGACGACCTGGGTAGCAACGATACCTAAACCGCTATCCGAGCTGGGATTCCTGGCGAAACACGAATTTCTGGATTTTGCCGGAAGCGGTCTGCGGAAAGCGTTCCACTTGCCGCCAGGTGCGGGGCACCTTGAAGGACGCCAGGCGCTCCCGGCAGAACGCCGCCAGCTCCGCCTCAGGAACAGCGGGAAGCGATCCTGCATGAGGCGCAGTTCATGGCTGCGACGAAACATCGATCCCTCGTCGGTCTTCTGCATTATCAACGCGTTGAGGCGTGCCCGCGCGTCGGTCATCAGGCTGAGGCGCCCGTTGCCGATCCGGATCATGAGCGTCGGCTGCCCGTTGAACGTCGTCACCACGGGATGCGTGGCATAGACGATCTTCGCGCGCGGACGGGAGAACCGTACGAACGTCAGGCCGGTGACGATGGCGGTGAAACCCATGCCGGAGATGATCTCGGTCGCCGAGACCACATGGCCGTACAGGGTCGCAGGCGCCATCACCCCGTAGCCGACCGTTGCGAGCGTCTCAATGCTGAAGAAGAACACATCGGCGAACGACCCGGGGCGGGCATTGAGCACGCATCCCGGGACGGCGAGGTAGAGCAGCGCGAGGCGACGTTGATGGCCAGCACGACACCGAGCAGCACAAGCAGGAAACGCGGCCAATCCAACGCCACCAAAGCGTGGTAAAGGTCGCGGACATCGTGGCGCGCGGTCCCACGTTTCGTCAGCTCGAAGGCGCCGGCCCGGACCCGCATCCGCGTCCCGCCGAGGCCCGCTTGTCCCCGGTCCGGCTGCCTGCCGCTATCCTTTCGCCTCCTCGGAACTCCGCTCCCGCCTTCCACCTGTGCCACCTATCTCAAGCCGCCCTGCGCCAGCCGGACGGGCGGGCCGGCGCCCTTGCTGGCACCGAGCCGAGCGCCCCTTAGCGGACCTTGGACGGATAGACGAAATCCAGGATGGCACCGGTGATCCCGCCCGTACCGTTCCGCATCGGGGTCATCCGGGCCTCGTCGCGATGGATGTCGTCGTTGGCGCTCGCCGGATTCTCCATGCTGGCGTCGGCGGCCTCCGCACCCGTATCGACGCCGGGCGGAGGCGGTGCCAACGCGAGCGGCGGGGAGGCAACGTCGTCGGAGCGGCAATACGTCACGAGCTGGTCGAGTGCCTCCTTGCGTCCGAGCGCGTAGGCGCGCCGGACGGCGGAGTCGACCGAGGCCTGGATCTTGTCGAGTTCGGCGGTGTTCATCGCGATTGATCCTTCTTGTCGGGGCCTGTTGAGGTGGCGCGCCCTGCTGGATTCGAACCAGCGACCTACGGATTAGAAGTCCGTTGCTCTATCCAGCTGAGCTAAGGGCGCAAAACTTCTAGTGGGTCCAGTTCTCCATGCGGCCGAAGCGGAAGTTGTCGGCATACGCCTTCGGCTTGACCTGCCGCGTGCGCGGCCGCTCGAGATCATAGACGAGGCCGTTCTTCTCGGCATAGGCGATCGCCTCCGCCTCCGTCTGGAAATGCAGCACGACCTGGGATTGCGTGTCGGCGCTGCCGATCCAGCCCATCAGCGGGTCGGGCCGGCGCGGCTCCGCCGGCTCGAACTCGAGCACCCAGCCGTGGGTGGCGGCCCAACCCGACTGCATCGCGCTCCTGGGCGGCTGATAGATGCGGGCTCGCATGTCGGTCCTTCTCCTGGTCTGGTCGGGGCGCCCGGATTCGAACCGGGGGCCTCGTGTACCCAAAACACGCGCGCTAACCAGGCTGCGCCACGCCCCGAGCGGCGGAACCTATTGAGCCGCCCGCACCCGCGCAAGCACCCGCCGCGTGCTCAGCCGCCAGCCGCCCGCCGCCCCGAAGCACAGCCGAGCGACCAGTCGCGGCCATCGGCCACGGCGCGCTCGGGCGACGTGCAATCCGCCTCCCCACCGTGAGCGCGGCCGTAGTCAAAGCCGCGCGTCCAATCCGACTTGCCGACCGGAGCCGCCGCCACGCGCGCGCTTCCGGCGCGCTGGCCGGAAGCGCAGCCGAGCCGGAAATCGGCGGGGTTGCCGATCGTGGGCGGCGGCGCGCAGTCCGCATCCTGGCCGGCAAGCCGCCCGCGCTCGAAGCCCCGCGTCCAGTCGGACGCGGTGGCAGAGCCCGAGCCCGGCAGCACCTGCGCCCCCGCGGCGGCCCGCGTCGCGACCACCCGGACATCCATGCTCTCGAGGTCGGCCCGGCTGAGCCAGGCCATCTGGCCCGGCGCGGTCGTCACCATCCGCCCGGTGATCCCCGCCGGCACGCCGTACTGGGCGGCTTCCCGCGCCATCAGCGTCGTCACCCCGAGCGAATCCATCGTCTCGTTGCCGCCGGAAACCGAGGCGCTGTGGACGCCGACCATGGCGCCGGGCTCGGCCACCTTGTCGCGCCCCGCGGCGAACAGCATGAAGCAGGCCGAGGCACAAACCGCGTGGTCCGGCACGACCACGGGGACGTGCAGCATGCGGATCAGCCGCGCCATGTCGCGCGCCTCGAGCACGCTGCCGCCCGGGCTGTTGAGCACCAGCGCGCGAACCCGCCCTGGGCCAGCGCCCGGCGCAGTCGCCTGGCATCGCCTTCGACGATGTGCCCCTGCAGCAGCAGCGCCGCCGACGGCGCCTCGCCCGGCACCGGCACGAGTTGGACGGTCATCGCGCGTGAAGCGGGCGCGAATGCGAGCACCGCCGCGAGGGCGAAGGCGCCGAGCCGCAGGCTACGCGGCCGTGCCAAAGATCCGTTGCCGCACCTTGTCGCCGACGCGGATGCCAAGCTTGGCCGCCGTGCCGGCCGCGAGTTCCAGCGTCGCGCGCACCGGTCCCCGGCTGGCCTCCGTCGAGAGGCTCTGCGGCACCGTGTTCTCGGCGATCGAGTCGATGGTGCCGTCGGGCTTGATGAACACCATGTCGAGCGAGGCGATGGTGTTGCACATCCAGAACCGCGCCTGCTGGGGCTGACCGAGATCGAACAGCATGCCGCCATCCGCCGGCACCGAGGGGCGCGACATCAGGCCGATCTCGATCTGCTCCGGCGACAGCGCCATCTCGACCGAGAAGACGTGCTCGGTCCCGTCACGGCCGACGATCGCCAGCTTCTCCTTGGGCAGCACGGGTTGCGGCGCGTGCATTGCCTCGGGGCTGGCGCAGCCCTGCGCGTAGGCGGGAGCCGCAGCGAGCGCGAGCAGCGCGGCGAGGGCAACCAGGGAACGGCGGATCATCCGGGCGCAGTCTCCAGAAGGGCGAGTTCGGCCAGGCTGGCGATCTCGGGGCGGACGGGACCGTTGCGGGGCGCGTCGCGCAACGTCGTGAACCAGTGCGCCGGCGGATTGCGGCCGATGGCGCGATCGAATCTCAGTGCCCGGAGCACCGCTTCCGCAGCGGGCGGCAGGCGTTCGGGGATACCAAAATCGTTCAGCGTGGCCCAGATGCCGGCCCAGCAGCGACCGACCGTCCACGGATTGTAGCCGCCCCCGCCGAGCACGACCAGCCTCGGTGCGAGATCGCGCACGGCACGCGCCACCGACCAGTAGGCGTTGTTCGACAGCGACAATTTGGCGAGTGGGTCCTCCGCCAGCGCGTCGGCGCCGCACTGGAGCATGATCGCCCGCGGCCGGCGCGCCGCGATCAGCGGGAGGATGGCGCGTCGCAGGAGGTAGCCGAGCTCGCTGTCGTTGCAGCCTTGCGGGACGGGGAAATTGCGCGCCGCGCCACCGGCCCGGTCGGCGGCGGCGCCGGTGAAAGGCCAGCGGCCCGCCTCGTGGACGCTGATGGTGAAGACCCGGGGATCGTCGTGGAACGCGTCCTGCACGCCGTCGCCGTGATGCGCGTCGATGTCCAGATACACGATGTCATCGATCCCGCCGTCAAGCCAAGCGTAGAGCCCGAGCACGGGGTCGTTGATGAAGCAGAACCCCGAGGCGCGGGACGGCCGCCCGTGATGCGTGCCGCCGCCGGGGCAGTGCACGATCCCGCCCTCTCGCGCCAGCCGCGCCGCCAGCAGCACCCCGCCCGCCGAGATCGCCGGGCGACGGAACACGTCCGGATAGACCGGGTTGCCCTCCGCGCCGATGCGAAAGCGCGCGCGATCCGCCTCCGAAACGGCCTGATCGGCCTCGGCGCGGCGCAGGGCGGCGATGTAGGCCGGGTCGTGGAACCGCGCGAGCTCGGCGTCGCTCGCCATCGGCGCGTCCCGGTAGACCGCATCGGGCAGCCAGCCGAGCGCGCGGCAGAGATCGGTGCAGGTCGAGACGCGGGGGATCGCCAGCGGGTGCTTGGGCCCGTAGCTGGAGCCGCGATAGATCTCGCTGCCGATGTAGAGCGGAGACGGGCGCGGGTCGGGGTGCATGGCCGCCAGCAGTTGGGCGGGGCGGCCTCCGCGGCAAGAGCCGTTATCGCGGCCGGGTTTCTATAGCGCGGCAACCGCTCAGCCCTAAATCGGCGCGTCGAAACGCATCGGCGCGGGAATCAGAGCCTATTCAACAAACCAAGCCGTCGTTCATTTCGTAGCTGGCGCCGGCGCGACCAGGGCAGCGTCGAGATGCACGGTGATCATTTGCGCCGACGGGTGCCACCAGCTCGATACGGCAAGCACGGCCCCGGAACGCGCGCTTGATCGCGCCACCATCCCGACTACCATCGCTTCACGCCCGCGCCACGACGGGCAAGGGGCGGGGGATCATGACCACCATCGTCGCCAAGGGCACGACCGTGCCCGGCCTGCTCGACCGGGCGCGTATCGTGGCACGGCCCGGCTTCAATCGCTGGCTCGTGCCGCCCGCCGCGCTCGCGATCCATCTCTGCATCGGCATGGCCTACGGGTTCAGCGTCTTCTGGCTGCCGCTCTCGCGCGCCGTCGGCGTCACCAAGCCGATCGCCTGCCCCAACCTGACCCTCGCCTCGGCGCTGATCACGACGACCTGCGACTGGCGCGTCGCGGATCTCGGCTGGATCTTCACGCTGTTCTTCGTGGTGCTGGGCTCCTCGGCGGCGATCTGGGGCGGCTGGCTGGAGCGCGTCGGGCCGCGCCGCGCGGGCGTGGTCGCCGCACTCTGCTGGTGCGGCGGGATGCTGATCTCGGCCGTCGGCGTGGCGGCGCACCAGCTCTGGCTGATGTGGCTGGGCTCGGGCGTGATCGGCGGCATCGGCCTCGGGCTCGGCTACATCTCGCCGGTCTCGACGCTCATCAAGTGGTTTCCCGACCGGCGCGGGATGGCGACCGGCATGGCGATCATGGGCTTCGGCGGCGGGGCGATGATCGGCGCGCCGCTCGCCAACATTCTGATCGACCATTTCCGTGGCCCCGATCAGGTCGGCGTCTGGCAGACCTTCGTCGTGCTCGCCTGCATATACTTCGTGTTCATGCTCGGCGGCGCGTTCGGCTACCGGGTGCCGCCGGAGGGCTGGGCGCCGGAGGATTGGGTGCCGCCCTCGTCCGCCCGAGCGCGGATCACCAACCGGGACGTGGCGTTGAGCGACGCGCACCGCACGCCGCAATTCTGGCTCATCTGGGCGGTGCTGGCGCTCAACGTGAGTGCCGGGATCGGCGTCATCGGCATGGCGTCGCCGATGCTGCAGGAGATCTTCGGCGGCAAGCTGATCGGCCGCCCGGAGATCGGGTTCACCCAACTCGACGAGGGGCAGCGCCGCACCATCGCGGCGATCGCCGCCGGGTTCACCGGCCTGCTTTCGCTGTTCAACATCGGCGGGCGGTTCTTCTGGGCCTCGCTCTCCGACCGCATCGGCCGGCGCACGACCTACGCCTGCTTCTTCTTGCTCGGCATCGCGCTCTATGCCGGCGCGCCCTGGGCCGCCCATGCCGGCAGCCAGGCGCTGTTCGTCGCCATCCTGTGCGTGATCCTGTCGATGTACGGCGGTGGCTTCGCCACCGTGCCGGCCTACCTCGCCGACATCTTCGGCACCCGCTTCGTCGGCGCAATCCACGGCCGATTGCTGACCGCCTGGTCTACCGCCGGCATCGTCGGGCCGGTGATCGTCAACTACATCCGCGAGGCCGAGATCGGCGCGGGCGTGCCGCGCGAGCGCATCTACGACGTGACGCTCTACGTGCTGGCCGCGCTGCTGGTGGGCGGCTTCGTCGCCAACGCGCTGGTTCGACCGCTGGCGCCGCGCTGGTTCATGCCCGAACCGGAGGCGCCGGCAGCCCGGGAGGCGCGGACCGAGGCGCGCGATTTCGGCATCGGCCGCGGCGAATTCGACGCGCGCGCGGCGCTCGCCTGGTTCGCAGTCGGTCTGCCGATCGCCTGGGGCGCCTGGGTGGCGCTGGCGAGCGCGCTCGTGCTGTTTGGGTGAAGCGGGTTCGATCGGGTACGTAACTTTCGTATAAGCTTCATGCGCGATCCCGCAGGAGGCGGCCATTGTCGGGCGCTGAGGCAAGGAAGGCTTGCATCGCCATGACTCTGCGTCGGATCGGCTTCGCTGCTCTGGTTCTGGCCGGGTTGGGCACGCAATCGGCAGCCGCCTCCGCCGCCGAGACCGACCGTGTCGTCGCGCGCTGGATCCAGCTCGGTCCCGGCAGCACGGCCGAGGCGCTGGCCGCCGGTTCCTACGGCGACGCGCCCGCCAGCACGACGCCCACCATCCTGGCGCGCGCGATCACCACCGCCGAAACGTGCCCGCGCTTGGCAATCGACGGTTCACCCCTGGCGATGAGCATCCGCTTCAAGCCGGACGAACCGGTGGAAGGCCCGCTGCCTCCGGTCGGCAACTTCGCCGTCACCATGTGCGAGGCGGTGGTGCCGCCCGGGCACCAGGAGGCGACGATCGGCGGCCTCCCGCTCAAGCTGCCCGTCGCGCATCCGAAGCGCATCCTGGTGATGGCCGACACCGGGTGCCGCATGAACGGCCCGCGCGGCGGCGACGGCTCGAACCAGCAGGACTGCCACAGCCCGGTCGCCTTCCCGCTGCGCTTCCTCGCGACCTACGAGGCGCTGTTCCGGCCGGACCTCGTGGTGCACGTGGGCGACTACTTCTATCGCGACACCGACTGCATGAACGCCTTCCCCGGTTGCAACGACCCGGCTAGCCCGCGCTTTGAGCCCTGGGGCGACAATTGGACGTCGTGGAATGCCGACCTGTTCAGCCCCGCCAACGTCCTGCTTGCCGCGGCGCCGTGGGTGATGGTGCGCGGCAACCACGAGAGCTGCAACCGCGGCGCACAGGGCTGGTATCGCCTGCTCGATCCACGGCCGTACCCGAATGCGGACAAGTCGCCGTTCACCTGCAGCAAGGGCTCGCCTTACGACTTCAGCCCGACCTACGTGGTGCCGGTGGCTGACGTGAACCTGCTGATCCACGATTCGAGCTTCGCCAGCGACACCGCGGTGGATGCCGCGACCGCCGCAGTCTACGATGGTGATCTCACGCGCCTGCTCAACACCATCCCAGGAGCCACCGACATCTTCGTCAGCCACAAGCCGAGTTTCGGCCTGATCTACAAGTCGGTCGACAATGCGGGCGATGCCACCGAGCAGGCGCTATTCAGCGGGGGAACCTCCCCCACCAGCGCGTTCAAGAAAGGCGTCCCCGGGAATATCGGCCTTTTCTTGTCCGGCCACATCCATCAGTTCCAGTTCGTCAATTTCAGCAACTACACGTATTACGCGCCACAACTCATCGTCGGCGTGGGCGGCTCGTTGCTGGATGACGACTTGCTCACCGGCGTCGTTCCGAACGGCATCGTCAACCAGCCGGCGTTCAACGACGTGAACTACGGGTTCGTGGTGCATACCATCGAGGGAAGTACGACGACGGCGAACGTGATGCGATCCTACTCGCATGACGAGTTCGGCTTCGCGGTGCTTGACGCGGTGGACGAGTGCGTCGGGCAGGACGATCGGTTATAACGCCTACGTCCATACGATCAGCGGCCTCAAGAGCGGGTTGTGCAAGATCACGCTGACTCCGCGCAACATAGCCTGCGAGTTCTGAACCCGCGCCGGAACCTCGGCCGCGCGCTGGGGCGGCTCGCCGTCTCGTATCTGGCCGGCGTGACCCTGCTGGCGTTGCTGGCGGCGAGTGCGCGGCCGCCCACGCCCGCGCTGTTTGCCGAGTTCCGCCGCAGCGGCGTCGCCGGCCTCGCGACGGCCTCGTTGCTGCTGGCGCTCGCCGGCCTCGCCGCGACCTGGCTCATGGCGGCGGCGCGCGCGGGAACGGCGGACCCGGGGGCCGAGAGTGACCGGGAGGTCGGCCGTGCCGCGCGCTGGCCGCAGCTGCTCGCCGTCGTCCCGCTCGCGGCGGCCGCAATGGCTTGCGCCTGGCTCCTGCGACCGCGCCCGCTGCCGCTCGCAGCACCTGCAAGCGCCGCGCATCTGCTGGCAGGCGGAGCGATCGTGCTCGGCTTCCCGCTGCTCGTCGCCGAGCGATGGATCGCCGCCCTGCCCCGATCGGGGCTCTCCGAAGCGGCCGATTTGCGGGCGCTCGTCCTGCTGCCGGCGCTGGCGTTTCCGGCCGCGGGCGTCCTGGAGCTCGCGGCCACGCTGGGCATCGCGCTGGCCGTGCCGCTGGGCGCCGCACTCGCGGCTGTACTCGGGGCGGTCGCGGTCGAGCTTGCGGCGCGCGCCTTGGGCCGCGCCTTTCTCCCGCCGCCCGAACCCGACCTGGCCCGCGCCGCCGTGCGCAGCACGCTCGCGCGGATCGTGGCGTCCGGCATCCGACCGCGCGGCGGCATCGCCGCCCCGATCCGGCAGCATCTCGGCATCGACTTTTCCCGGAGCTGGGCGCTCGCCTACGTGCGCTCGGCATTCCTGCCGCTCGCCCTCGCGCTGCTCGTGGTCGCCTGGGGCCTGTCGGGCGTCGTGCTCGTCCCGCTCGACCAGCGCGCCGTGTACGAGCGGCTCGGCGCCCCAGTGGCGGTGCTGCGGCCGGGTCTGCACGCCATCCTGCCGTGGCCGCTCGGCTTCGCCCGCATGGTCGAGTTCGGGGCGGTCCACGAGACCGGGCTGCTCGAGTCAGCCGGCGGATCCGAGCGCACCGGCGCCGAGGATCCCGCGCCGCCGAGTGCCGACCGGCTCTGGAAACAGGCGCATCCCGGGGAGCTCACGTTCCTGATCGCCGGCCGGAGCAGCGGCGCACAGAGCTTCCAGACCGTCAGCGCCGACTTGCGCGTGCTCTACCGGGTCGGGCTGACCGACGAGGGCGCGTTGCGCGCAACCTATAGCGCCGCCGAGCCGGCGGCGTTGGTGCGCGCCGCCGCCGCTCGCGTCGCGGCGGGGTTCTTCGCCGGCGAGACCATCGACAGCGTGCTGGGGGCCGATCGCGAGGCGGTGGCCGAGCGCCTGCGTAACCGCCTGCAGGCCGCGCTCGATCCGTTCGCCAGCGGCATCGAGCTGGTGGCGGTGGTGATCGAGGCGATCCACCCACCGGCGGGCGCGGCCGCCGCCTATCACGGGGTTCAGGCCGCCGAGATCGCCGCCAGCGCCAGCATCTCGGCCGAGCGCGGCCGGGCGCTGGCGCTCCGCGCGGCGGCGGCGCAGCATGCGGCCGAGATCGTCAACGAGGCGCGCATCGCCGCGGCCGACGCGACGGGCGGCGCGCACACTGACCTGACCCGGTTCACTGCCGACCGTGAGGCCGCGAGGGTCGGCGGACAGGCTTTCCTGCTCGAGCGCTACCTGGCGAACGTCACCGCCGCGCTCGGGCGGGCGCCGCTGACCATCGTCGACAGCCGGATCACCTCCGCCGGTGGTTCGGTGCTCGATTTGCGACCGCCGTCCGCCGCCGCCCTGCGAGGCGCCGGGACGGGCACGGAGTAGAGCGTTGCTGCACATCCACGCCCACGACGACCAGGTCGACGAACACGAGCACGGACAGCGGGCGGGCGCCGCCGGCCGGCGGCGCTGGCGCGTCGGAATGCGGCTGACCATCGCCTGCCTGATCCTCGTGGCCGCCGGGCTGGCAGCTTCGGCGGTGATGGTGGAGGCCGGGCGCGCCGTCGTGGTCACGCAGTTCGGCGACCCGGTCCGCGTGCTGACCGCGCCGGGGATCGCCTGGAAGATCCCGGCGCCGGTGCAGAGCGCGATCCCGGTCGATCTGCGGCTGCGAACCACCTCGACCGGGCTGCAGGATGTCGGCACCCGCGACGGTTTGCGCATCCTGGTGCAGGCCTACGTCGCCTGGCAGGTGCCGTCCGAGCCCGAGGCGATCCGGCAGTTCCTGCGCGCGGTGCGCAACGAGCCCGACGAGGCGGCGCGCCAGCTGCGCAGCTTCGTCGGCTCCGCGCTGCAGGTCACGGCAAGCAGCTTCGACCTCGCCGACCTGGTGAACACCGATCCTCGCAGGCTGCAACTCGCTGCGTTCGAGGGCCGCCTGCAGGCGCAGGTCGCCAAGCAGATGCACGATACGTACGGGCTAACGGTGCGGCAGGTCGGCATCGAGCGGCTCAGTTTGCCCGAGACCACGCTGGCGGCGACCGTGTCGCGGATGCGCTCGGAGCGCGAGACGGTGGCCGCGGAGCGCACGGCCGAGGGGATGCGCGCGGCCGCCGCGATCCGTTCCGACGCCACCCGGGACGCGCGCATCAAGGTGGCCCGCGCGCGGACGGAAGCCGCCGCGATCGACGCCGCCGCACGGCGCGAAGCGGCCGAGATCCAGTCGCGCGCCTACGAGGGCGACCCGCAGCTCTATCTGACCCTGCGGTCGCTCGACACGCTGGCCGCCGTGGTGGGCAGCAACACGCGGCTGATCCTGCGGACGGACGCGCCTCCGTTCAACATGCTGGTGCAGGGACCGCCGCAGAACGGCGCCCCGGCGCCCGCCGGGGTCGCCGAGGCGGAGCCGCGCAAATGAGCGCCGGCGCGCTGGCCGGGGCCGACGGCCCCGTCGTGCAATCCGTCCGCATCGGCTTCCGCGCGCTCCAGCTCGTCATCCTGGTGCTCGCGGCCGCCTGGCTGACCTCGAACATGCGGCAGGTGCCCCCGGAGATGCAGGCGGTGGTGCTGCGCTTCGGGCAGGTGACGCGGGTGCAGCAATCGGGGCTGGTGCTGGCCTGGCCGCGACCGATCGAGCGGGTCGAGTTGCTGCCTGGCCCGAACCGGCAGCTCGACCTCAGGATCGACGCCCGCACCGCCCGTGCGGCGGGGCTCGACGACGGCCTCGCTTCGGCCGACGCGGTGCCGGACGATGCCGGCGCGTTCCTCTCGGGCGACGGCGGCGTGGTGCTGCTCGCCACCACGCTCACCTGGCGCATCGCCGACGCCCGCGAATACTTCCTGGCGGCCGAGCACGTGGCGCCGGCGCTGCGCCGGCTGTTCCTGGCCAGCGCGATCGCGGTCGCCGCCGGCCGCCAGCTCGACGATTTCCTTGCCGTCCGCCCCGAGCACGCCGGCGACGCGGAGGCCGAGACGCGGCGCCAAGCGCTGCGCGGCGAGCTGGCGGCGGCGATCAACCGGCGACTGCAGGCGCTGGAACAGGCAGGTGCCGGGCTCGGGGTAGAGGTGACGCGGGCGGATGTCGCGGCGCTGCTGCCGCCCTCGGCGAAGATGGCGTTCGATGCCGTGCTGAACGCCGGACAGATGGCCGATCAGGGGCTGGCGGAGGCGCGCACCGAGGCGGCGCGCAGTCTCCAGGCGGGAGACCGGGAGCGCGACCGGCTGCTGACGGAGGCGCGCGCGACGGCGGAGGAGCGGCTCGGCGACGCCCGCGCCAAGACCGCGACGATCACGGCTCTCGAGCAGCGCATGAACCCGGCGACGCGGCCGGCGCTGCTCGATCAGGTGTACCGCGAGCGCATCGCCACCGTGCTGCGTCAAGCTGGCGCGGTACAGGCGGTGGACGGGCGCGGCGACATGCGCGTGGTGCTGCCGGGCATCGCGCCGTGAGCACCACCGTGGTTCCGGCGGACCGGCGTCCGCTCGGCAGCCTGCTGGCGATCCCCGAGCGACTGCTGCTCGGCGCGCGCCTGACGCTGGCACTGCTCGCCGCCGGCCTGCTCGCTCTGGCGCTCGCCTGCACGGCGTTGTTCCCGGCCGAAACCGCGCTGGCCCAGCTGGTCGCGGGCGCGGCGGCGGTGCTCGTCGCGATCCCCGTGCTGAGTGCCGCCTGGCACAGCCTGCGGCATCCCAGCCTGCACGGCGTCACCGACCGGCTGATCGCGCTCGCCCTGGTCGCCGCCTGGGCGAGCGGCGACTTGATGACGGCAGCGGTGCTGCCGATCGTGATGATCCTCGGCCACGTGCTGGAAGAGCGCAGCCTGCTCGGTTCGCGCGAGGCGATCCGCGCGCTGGGACGGCTGACCGACACCACGGCGCGCCGGCTAGATCCGCACGGGACCACAATGGTGCCGACCGACCGGTTGCGGCCGGGCGACCGTATCGAGCTGCGCGCCGGCGATCGCGTCCCGGCGGACGGCATCGTCCGGCGGGGTGCGGCCAGCCTCGACATGGCCTCGCTCACCGGCGAATCGGTGCCGGTCGATGTCGGCGTCGGCGCGACGGTGCTCGCCGGGTGCATCGACACCGACGGGCTGCTCGAGGTGGAGGTGACGCGCATCGGCGCGGACAGCACGCTGGGCAAGATCATCGCCCTGATGCGGGCGGCCGAGCGGGCCAAGCCGCGGCTGGCGCGCCTGCTGGAGCAGTATGCCGGGCAATACCTTACGTTGGTGCTGCTGATCGCCGGCGGCACCTGGTTCGCCAGCGGCGACACCGCCGCCACCTTGGCGGTGCTGGTGGCGTCCTGCCCGTGCGCGCTGGTGCTCGCGGCGCCGGCGACCTCGATCGCGGCGATCGCCGTGGCGGCGCGGCACGGCATTCTCATCAAGGGGACCGCGTTTCTCGAAAATCTCGCCGAGGTCGACTCCATCGTGTTCGACAAGACCGGCACGGTCACCACCGGCGCGCTCACCCTGGTCGGCGCGGAGCCGGCCGGGGACGGCGCCGACATGCTCCGCATCGCCGCCAGCCTGGGTGCCGCGAGCAACCATCCGGTCAGCCGCGCGGCGGCGCGGGCGATGCCGGAGGCCGATCGGCTGCCGCTGGATCAGGTGCGTGAAGCCGGCGGGCTCGGGGTGACCGCGATCCTGGACGGAGCGACCGTCGCGTTCGGCCGCCCCGCCCTGTTCGCCGATCTCGGGGTGACGGCGACCGCGCCGCCGGCGCATGACGGCCCGATCGCGGGCGTGAGCCGGGGCGAGCGGTTCCTCGGCTGGCTGCTGTTCGCCGACGAGCCGCGGCCTGAGGCGGCGGAGGCGCTGACCGCGCTGCGGGCGCTCGGGCTCGAGCGGCAGATGCTGCTCACCGGCGACCGCGCGGCCGTTGCGGGCCGCATCGGCGCGCGGCTCGGCATCGGCGCGGTCGAGGCCGAGGCGCTGCCGGAGCAGAAGATGCGCCGGGTGATGGCGGAGATCGGCGCCGGCTACCGGCCTATGGTGGTCGGCGACGGGATCAACGACTCGCTGGCGCTCAAGGCGGGCGCGGTCGGGATCGCGATGGGCGCGCAGGGGACCGACGTCGCCCTCGCCTCCGCCGACCTCGTGCTGATGACCAGCGACCTGCGCCGGCTGGCCACCGCGATCCGGCTCAGCCGCCGCTGCCGGCGCACCATCGGCGTCAACGTCGGACTTGGGCTAGGCTGGACGGCGGTGCTGATCGCGCTCGCGGCGGCGGGGCTGCTCGGCGCCGAGGGCGCCATCGTCGCCGCCCTGCTGCATAACCTCTCCACCTTTCTCGGCCTCGGCAATGCCGGGCGGCTGCTGCTGTTCGACGAGCCGTTGGCGCCAGCGCAAACGAAGTCCCTATCGCGCACCACCGGAAACCGGGCCGCTGCTCTTTAACATGATTGCAATTGCTGGCGTTCAGTCCGGCCGTCGAGACAGCCAAATTCAACTCCAACAGACGCGTCCAGTCGGACGCTATGACCCGTGTCTGAAGTCACGACGCGCGCGCAGCCGGTTTACGCAAAAGAGTTGCGAAACGGATGGAAACTGCTCTGGAGGACACGGAACGATGCTGGAAGGAAGAAATTCCCAATTACGCGTGCGCCAGCAGCTGCCCGCCCGAATAGCAATTGCTGAGGCCGCATATTCGGAATCCGGACCATAAGAAACGATTAGCGGGTTGCGTGAGGCTATTACGACGGATATACGATTTCGTGTCTTCGACGTATGCAAGTGTTGCTTCCAGCGAAAGGAAAACGCGCCGCACCTGTTCTCTTGTCTTGTTGATGTAAAGACATGGCTAAAAGATGCGAATGATATCAATCCAGACCTTTCTCCAACCTGCGTCGATGATGCCCAGTCTGCCGATGGATGTCCCGTCTCTGGAGCACGTGCCGGTAAAGATATACTACACGTGCTGGCCGATCCTTGATGTAGCATCGAGGACCGTGAACACGACTACACCACAGTAGTGAGATATAACACGTCACGCGGCCGCTTGTCCGTGTGAGTTCCGGAACGGATGCGGTCTTACTAGACTGGGATCTGCCTGTGTACTGCGCAGGTGTGCGGGCTGTTGAAGCCGATGCCGGGATGGAAACGTACTGATAGCCGCTTTCGCGGAATCACATTTGTTGGCGCTTGCCGACTAGTGGGGAAGAAGATATTGTACACTCTCGGGAATGATAAGCATAAAGCCCTTCTGACCAAAAGAGGATTGCTCAAAAGGACCCTCGCTGCAACAAGCAGCGCGCTTGTTCTTGGGTCGGCGAAGAATGCACCTGCCGATACATTGCCTTCATACAACCAGCTTGGCATGTCAACGCCGTTCGGCGATCTGCAGGCCGATCGCAATGTTGTCATGCGTGGCAATCTGGGAGACTATCAGAACCTCGGCGTGAAATGGATCAGGACGAATTTTTGGTGGGACGCCATCGAGGCTGCCCAGGGTTATCACAACTGGGCGGACTGGGATAACGTCATCGGGACGGCGGCCTCGATGGGCTTCACCATGGTTGCCCAACTGGGCGGCATACCGAGCTGGGTATCGGCGTCGGGAGGCTTCTCCAATCCGGCCAACGTCAACGCATTCGCTAGTTTTGCCGCGGCTGTGGCACAGCACTTTGCAGGAGCCGTGCGGTTCTTCGAAGTCTGGAATGAGCCGAATATCGCAAACACATGGACTCCCTCTCAGTCCAGGCCAGCCGAGTATGTGAACCTGCTGCAGTCCGCCAACAATGCAATCAAGTCCGTCAATTCGGGGTACTTTGTAATTACAGGTGGGTTGAGCCCTACTCCGACCTCCATATGGCCGAACTACATGTCCGTGTCAGAGTGGATGAGCGCATTCTACGCCGCCGGGGGGCGGGGTCATTATGATGCGATCGGCTTTCATCCTTATACCTACCCGTTGATGCCGAATGACACGGCGCCTTGGAACGGCTGGGTGTTGATGAGCAATGATCTCAGGAACGCCATGACCAGCAACGGAGATTCCAAGCCGGTGTGGATGACCGAGTTCGGCGCGCCAACAGCGGGTGGCGGAAACGCCCTGACCGAACAACAGCAATCCGACATGTTGATCCAGGCCGTCGATTACATGGACTCCCATGACTGGCTCGGTCCGCTGTTCTGGTATTCCTATCAGGATCAAACCTTGTATCAAAGTAGCGGCGCTGAGAAATTCTTCGGCTTGGTGAATTCGACGTGGGGCCGAAAATGGGCTTGGTACACTTATAGGCAGTTAAGCGGCTCCGGTTCTTAGTGATAAGAGAGCCACCGAACACCGTCGCCGACGCTACGCATCGTCCGCTCTGCCGACAGGAACCTAGAAGACGCCCAGCGCCAATCCGGCTGCCAAGGCGTTGCCGGTTTCAGAGCACCGGCGGAGGTCGTCTGCGGCTATCGTCTTCGCCGCGCGGATGACCTCCGGCGTCTGGGCGTGCGTGCAGACGACCAGCGGTTCGGCCACAGCTCGAAGCCGCCACCCGGTCGCGATGCGAGCGACCTGGCGCGCGGCGTTCTGCCCGTCGCTGCCGGCGCATATCAGCGTGGCATACGGACGGCCGTTGATACGGTCGAGGACGTCATAATAGGTGCGGTCGAAAAATTCCTTCATCACCCCGGCGATGGCGGCCAGGTTCTCGGGCGTCGCGAAGAGGTAGCCATCGGCCGCGAGCACATCGTCCGAGCCTGCCTCATCGGCGCGCAGCAGCCGCGTCCTCACCTCCGCCTCTGTGGCCGCGCCGGCGGCCGACGCCTCCGCCATCTGGCGCGTCCCGCCGGTCATCGAATGGAACACGATCAAGAGCGTGCGCATACCGGGACGTCTACCAGATTAGGGGCTTGATGCCGCCGACGGCGACGCGTTAAGCCCACGCCATGCCCGACACGCCCGAGGCGGAACTCCGCCGGTTGCTCGCAATTATGGCCGCGCTGCGACATCCCGCGACCGGCTGCCCGTGGGACAAGGCGCAGAGTTTCGCGACCATCGCACCCTACACGATCGAGGAGGCGTACGAGGTCGCCGACGCCATCGCCCGGCATGATCTTGCGGCGCTGCCCGCCGAGCTGGGCGACCTGCTGTTCCAGGTCGTCTATCACGCACAGCTGGCGGAGGAAGCCGGATTGTTCGGGTTCGCCGAAATCGCGAACGCGATCAGCAACAAGATGGTGAGCCGCCACCCGCACGTGTTCGGCGACGAGGCCATGCGCGACGCCGCCGCGCAGACCGCGTCCTGGGAGGCGCAGAAGCAGGCCGAGCGCGCCGGGCGCCGAGAGAACGGCACGCTCGCCGGCATCCCGGTCGGCCTCCCTGCCCTCACGCGCGCCCTCAAGCTGACGGCCCGCGCGGCCCGCGTCGGGTTCGACTGGAAGGACGCGGCGTTGGTGCTGGACAAGCTCGATGAGGAGGTTACGGAGCTCCGTGCCGAACTCGCGGCGGCCGACCCCGCGCGGCTCGCCGACGAAATGGGTGACATCCTGATTGTCGCGGCGAACCTGGCGCGCAAGCTTGGCCTGGACCCGGAGGCCTGCCTCCGCCAAGCCAATGACAAGTTCACGCGCCGCTTCCATGCCGTCGAGGAGCGCCTTGCCTCGGCCGGAAAAACGCCGGCCGACGCGTCTCTCGACGAGATGGAGAACGAGTGGCGCGCGGTGAAGACCGCAGAGGCCTGACCTCGCCACATCACTCGGGTCTCGTGGCCGCAACCGCCCGATCCGGCTCAGCAGACGCGGATCCGGTGCAGCATCACGCGCTTGTCGCCGGGCGGGATCAGCATGATGCCGGGTTTCTCGGCAAACTCGCCGTCGAAATCCTCTGGGCTGGCGAACCCGTGCCACGGCTCGATGCAGAGGAAATCGCCGCCCTGCTTCGACCAGATGCCGAGCTGGCCGAAGCCTTCCCACGACAGCTCGATGGTCGGCGCGCCCGGCGCGGCGTAGCGCAGGGAGCGGCTTTCGGGTCGCGGCAGGATCACCGCGTCGGCGGCGAACAGCGACGGGTCGAGCCGGAGTGTCCGCCCCTCGATCGGCGAGGGGCGCGGCTCCGGCGTCAGCCGGAGTGTCCGCCCCTCGATCGGCGAGGGGCGCGGCTCCGGCGTCAGGAGACCGTCGTGCAAACGACGGATCGGCTCGGGCTCGGGCGCCTCGAACTCGAGCCGATGCGCGTCCTTCTCCACGCCTTCAGCCAGCGGCCAGGCGAACGCGGGGTGCGCCCCGGCCGAGGCGGGCAGCGTTTCGCGCCCGGTGTTGCCGACCGTGTAGGTGATCTCGAGCGCGTCGTCGGCGAGCGCGTAGGCGACCTCGAAGCGGAACGCGAAGGGGTAGTGCGCGCGCGTCTCGCCGTCGTCATGCAGCGCCAGCCGGCAGGTGGTCGGGGTGCGCTGCAGCCATGCGAAGCGGCGGTCACGCGCGAAGCCGTGCTGCGTCATTGGGTAATGCTGGCCCCGGTGGCGCAGCACGTCGCCCTTGAGGCGGCCGACGATCGGGAACAGCACCGGCGCATGGCGGGGCCAGATGGGCTCGGCCTGCCAAAGCAGCTCCTCGTCCTCGACGTCGCGCAGCGAGCAAAGCTCGGCACCGTCCGCCTTGACGGTCGCGCTCAGGTAGCCGTTCTGCAGGACGTGCCGGTCCTTCATGTTTCCCCCAGGGACTAACCCAGAAGCGTCTCCCGTGTAACCACGGTTCCCAGGTCGGTTTCGGCGTCCGTGTCGCGGCCGGAGAGGCTCATCCGTGCTGCTCGAAGCGCGCCCGGTCGGCCGGCAGCAGGCGCACCGTCACGTGGATCGCCGCGTCCTCGTCATGACGCCCGACCACCTCGCCGTGCTGGTACAGCCAGGCAAGGCGCGCGCCGTCCGCCGGGGGGATGACGTAATCGGCGACCTCCATGGTGGCCGCGATGCGGGCGTCGATCGCCGCCAGCAACCCGTCGAGCCCTTCGCCGGTGATCGCCGAAACCGGGACGGAACCGGGCCGCGCCGGCACCGCGGCCACCCCGCCGAGCAGGTCCGCCTTGTTGAGCACCTCGATGATGCGATCGGGCCAGCTCGCGTCGAGCGTGCCTTCCTTGGTCATGCCGTCGAGCACCGCGATCACATCGGCACGCTGGGCGGCGCTTTCCGGGTGCGCGGCGTCGCGCACGTGCAGGATCACGTCGGCCTCGGCCACCTCCTCGAGCGTGGCGCGGAACGCGGCGACGAGTTCGGTCGGCAGCTCGCTGATGAACCCGACGGTGTCGGACAGGATCGCGCGCCGGCCCGACGGCAGGCGCCGCCCGCGCATCGTCGGATCGAGCGTGGCGAACAGCTGGTCCCGGGCCGCGACCTCGGCGCCGGTCAGCGCGTTGAACAGCGTCGACTTGCCCGCGTTGGTGTAGCCGACCAGTGCCACCACCGGGAACGGCACCCGCCGCCGCGCCGAGCGGTGCAGCCCGCGCGTGCGCCGGACCTGCTCAAGATCCTTCTTCAGCCGCACCATGCGGTCGCCGATCAGCCGCCGGTCCGCCTCGATCTGCGTCTCGCCCGGGCCGCCCAGGAAGCCGAAGCCGCCGCGCTGCCGCTCAAGGTGGGTCCAGGACCGCACGAGGCGGGAACGCTGGTAGTCGAGATGCGCGAGCTCGACTTGCAAACTGCCTTCCCGGGTGCGCGCCCGCTCGCCGAAGATGTCGAGGATCAGCCCGGTGCGGTCGATGACCTTGCAGGCCCAGGCGCGTTCGAGGTTGCGCTGCTGCACGGGGCTCAGCGCGGCGTCGACGATCGCCACCGTGACGCCCGCCTCGGCGAGTGCGGCGGCCTGGTTGGCGACCTGGCCCTCGCCGAACAAGGTCGAGGGTCGCCGCTTGCGCAACGGCAGGATGACCGAGTGCACGATGACCAGCCCGATGGACGCCGCCAGACCGACGGCCTCGGCGAGCTGCGCCTCGCCGGCCCGCGTCGCGTCCTGCCGGTCGGCGCGTTCCCACGGCAGTATGACGGCGGCCCTAGTCGGGGCATGCGCGACGCCGTTCACCCCGTGACCGGCGCCGTCGAGTTCAATCGCTGTCGGCAGTTGCGGCCTCCCGCATGGCGCTAAGCGTGTTCTCTCCGCGCGCCGGCGTGGCGGCGGCTCCGGCCACGCTCGCCGGATCGAACAGCTGGATGGGAGCCCCCGGCATCACGGTGCTGATCGCGTGCTTGTAGACGAGCTGCGTGTGACCGTCCCGCCGCAACAGCACGGAGAAGTTATCGAACCACGTGATGATGCCCTGGAGCTTGACGCCATTCACCAGGAACACGGTAACGGGGGTCTTGTTCTTCCGCACATGGTTCAGGAACACGTCCTGCACATTCTGTGCTTTCTCAGTTGCCACGGTCTTAACCTTCTTGTTGAAGTTGTTGCTTGTTGGTCTCAGCCGGCACTCGTGGCGCGCGCGCCGACGCCACCACACTGCATCAGCCGAAGTCGCCTAGGCAAGCGCACGAAGCCGTGCGGCAAGGCCGCGCGCGTGCTCGAAATGGAGATCGGGCCGGGCGCGCTCAACCCCGCCGTCATGCGACGCGTCGCCGACCAACACCGCGGTGACCCCGGCCGCTCGCGCCGCCGCCATGTCGCTGGCCGTGTCGCCCAGATACCACACACCCATTTTCGCTGCCGCGTTCATCTGCGCCAGCGCAAGCAAAATCGAGGCCGGGTTGGGCTTGTCCGCATCCGCGTCCCCTGCCCCGACCACGGCCGCGAACCGGGACGCCCATCCGAGATGCGCCACCTCGGCGCGCAGGAACGACCCCCGCTTGTTCGAGACGACCCCCTGCGGCCAAGCCGTGCCGGCCTCCAGGGCGTCGGCCGCGCCCGGCATCGGCGTGACCTGGTCCAGATGGTCTTCCGAGAACGCGGCGTAAAAGATCTCGCGCGCGCGCCGCCATTCGCCGCCGAACAGCGCGGGGAACGCCTCCTTGACCGACACGCGTGCGCGCCGCCGGGTCTCGTCCACGCTCCAGGGGGGCATGGCGAAGGCGGCGAAGGCGGCGTTCATCGCCGCAGTGATCCCGACCCAGCCGTCGACCAGCGTGTTGTCCCAGTCCCACAGCAACAATTCGGGCCGCTGCATCCGGGTCAGGCCGCGTTCGCCGCGTTCCGCCCGTCGCCCCGGACGTGGCGCGCGAACAGTGCGAACAGATCCCGCGTCGCCGGCCCCACCGTGCCGTCGCCCACCGGCGCGCCGTCGAGCTTCACCACGGGACGCACGTAGCTGGTCGCGCTGGTGACGAACGCCTCGCGCGCCTGGCGCAGCTCGTCGGCGCTGAACGCACGCTCCTCGAAGCCGATTCCCGCTGCCTCCATAAGCGCCATCAGCGCTCCGCGGGTGCAGCCGGGTAGGATGATCTGGTCGAGGTGGCGCGTGCGCAGCACGCCGTCGCGACCGACCATCCATGCCGTCGTTGCCGCCCCCTCGGTCACCATCCCGTCCGCGTCGACGAGGATCGCCTCGGACGCGCCCCGCTCGCGCGCCGCCTGCCGGGCGAGCACGTTCGGCAGCAATCCCACCGACTTGATGTCGCAGCGCCCCCAACGCTGGTCGGGCTGGGTGATCGCCGCCGTCGCCCACGTCGCGACGTCCGCCGGGAACGGGGCCAGCCGGCGCGTGGTGACGACGACGGCGGGCGGCACCGGCCTGGCCGGGAACGGGTGGTCGCGCCGGGCGACCCCGCGCGTCACCTGGATGTAGACCAGCCCGTCCCGCACGCGGTTGCGCGCGACGACTTCGCGCAGCACCCGGCGCAGAGGGGCTTCTCCCATCGGAGCGGCGAGGCGGATTTCACGGATCGAGCGCTCCAGCCGGGCGAGATGGCGGTCCTCGTCGATGAAGCGGCCGCCGTTGACGAGGACCACCTCGTACACGCCGTCGGCGAACTGGTAGCCGCGATCCTCGACGTTCACCGAAGCGTGGCGCTGCGGCACGTAGCGTCCGTTGACGTAGGCGACGCGGCTCATGCGGGTCGGCTCCGGTGATGCTGCGCTGCAATATAGCGCAGGATGCGCCGCCGGCCACCTTCTTCCGTCGCCGCCGCTCGGAACCGAACGGCAAGCGCGGCAGGATCGGGTCGCCGCCGCTAGGTCGCCACGGCCTTGATGCGGGCGGCTCGGCCCGCGGCGTGGGATTGACCCGGTTCCGTGGACACCCTGAAGCTTTCACCAGAGGTGCTCCTAATGCCGAGAACCCGCCGTCCGTATTCGCCTGAGTTCCGCCGTCAAATGGTTGATCTGGTTCGTGCCGGACGA